>Ga0256840_1001252_pt1 | contig 24350 bp, 29 predicted proteins | sample 355202metaG_FD_185969 | JGI IMG/M metagenome (GOLD analysis project Ga0256840, IMG submission 185969) | Hydrothermal vent microbial communities from Mid Atlantic Ridge, Atlantic Ocean - 355-202 | ecosystem: Environmental > Aquatic > Marine > Hydrothermal vents | place: Atlantic Ocean: Mid...
TCTAAATGACGCTGTGCTCGCCTTACTATAAATGTCTCACAAATAGCTTCCATTTTGATAGCACTTTGAACTCTTACATCCATACCTACATGTTCCAATGCCTCTTGCATAGCAATAGAATTTATTACAGTAGAAAGCATCCCCATATAGTCGCCACTAGTTCTTTTAATGATACCATCTTTTGCAGCACTTACTCCACGGATGATATTACCTCCGCCAATAACTATACCAACTTCTATGCCATTTTGTACAAGTATTTTTATCTCATCTGCAATAAATTTTAATATCGACGTATCTATTCCAAAACCATTTTCACCAGCCAATGCCTCACCTGAAAACTTAACCAATACTCTTTTGTTTTTCATATTATCTTCCTAATCAGAATTTGCGGATTATACTATAAAACACCTTAGTATCTTATCAACTCTAAAGGATTTATGTGGTAACTTTTTTGAGTTACTTCAAAGGAGAGATCGTTTTCAACTCTACCAATTACATAACCTTTTCTTACTTTATTTCCAACTTTGATAGTAGGTGCTATCTTTGAAAGATGTGCATATATAGTGTGTATGCCATAGCTGTTTTCGATTATTATCACTTTGTCTAATACTGCTGTATCTTTTGCATATACTATTTTACCATTTAAAACATTTTTTACCTTAGCATTTTTAATTTTTGACGCTAATATAACTGATTCATTGAATATTTTTATATTATAAATTGGATCTATATATACTCCAAATTTTCTTTTTATTGTAAAACTAGCCAATGGCGCAATCGTTTTGGCACCTCTATATCTTTTTACTCTACTGTCTTGATATGATGAACCTATCTGTCTTACTGTCATTTTCCCATTTATATGTGAATTTTCTTGAGCTTTTTGAATTGCGACAATTCTTCTTTTTTGTGCTGCTTTATCTTCTTTTGACTTAATGATTTTCAATTTTTTAAGAGTTGCTCTTAGTTCATTTCTCTCTCTTTCAATCCTAATCAACTTCTTTTTATATGCAAGTTTTTTTGTTGTAAGTTTTTTTAGACTTTTTTCTTTTAATTTCTTCAGAGATGCATATTTAATCTTTTTATTTTTAAGATTTTCTATAGAGCTTTTTATATCTTTTATTTGTGAATTTTGTCCATCTATTTTTTTATTGATTTTTTCATAATCTCGCGAAAGCTTTTTAAACTCTTTTTGCATAATGATACCTATCTTGTCAACCGCTTCTTCTACTATGATATTATCACTTGAACTATTGTAATTTTTATTGCTAATTAGATAAAATGAAAAATCTTCTGCGATAATTTTAACTATTTTTTTTTCTAGTCCTCTCTTATCTTTGATAAGTTTTACTGTCTGCATTGCTAAAGACCTAAGGTTTACCTCTTTGTTTTTAACTATATTCCTATTTTTAGCTATATTTTTACCAAAATAATCTATCTGAACTTTGATATATTTTAGTTTTTTTTCTTCTTTTTGTATATCTTTTGCAATGTCATTTAGTTTTCTATTTATACTTCTTTCAGTTTTACTTTTTGATTTTAAATTTTTTTGTCCAGTTACAATTTTTTTATTTATATTTGTTGATGAAAAAAGTATTACATGTATAGCTAAAATCAACCATAAAAATCTCATTATTTATTCATCTTTCTAATCACAAGAGAAACAATGATGAGTGAAAAAACTAAAGATATACCTAGCAATATGCCCGTATCTTTCAATAATTCAAATTTAGGAATATCTATATTCATACTCTTTGTAAAAGCATTTATACTATCAATTCTGGGGAGCATTATATATAAACTAGAAACAATTGCTGTACTTATAAAAGAATCAACTATTACAAGTCTATACAAAATAGCACTTTTCATCCAAAAAGGAGCCCCAAAAAGAGTCATAATTGCCATTCTTTCGTTATGTTCTAACAACCAAACCTTCATTTGCTTAAACATAAGTAGCACTGAAATCACTAAAATAAATATTGAAAAAATAAATGAAATATTTTTAAGAGCTTGAAAAATTCTGTAAATAAGATTGTGAGTTTTTGAAAAAGTCTCTACTTTTGTAACAAGACCACTATCAATCAACTTTTTCTCAATGCGTTTAATCTCTTTAACGCTAGGAAATGATGCTAATTTTAAAGAATAAAACTTTGGAAGTGCAATTTTTAAAAGTGATATATTTTTTGATGATATATTGCCTTTTAGTCTATCAAGTATCTTTTTTGAACTTATCTCTTCCATGGACTTTATACCAGAAACTTTACTTTTGAGCACTGCTTGTGAAATTGTTTTTGGAGCAACTATAACTATGGAGTAATCTTGAATAAGTTTTGTTGAATAGTTTTTTACTATTTTACTAGTTAAAGATGTAAACTGAATTGAAAACAACAATACAAAAAGAGGAATGATGACAGATAAATGATTTTTAAGAGACTTCATAAACAACTCCACTTTCCAAAAAGAAATGCTTGTAATCAATACCTAAAGTTGATGGAATATGATGAGTAACCACTATGACTGTAGTTCCCAGGTGATCTCTTGCATTTTTTAGTAAATCCCAAATAACCTCACTAGAATATTCATCTAGGTTTCCTGTTGGTTCATCTGCAAGTATCATAACAGGATTATGTGCCAATGCCCTTGCCATCGCTACTCTTTGTTGTTCTCCACCACTAAGTTCAAGAGGATATTTGTCTGCTTTATGTAAAAGTTTTACATGTTTTAATAGTTTTTGTGCTTGTTTTACACAAACTCCTTTTGAAAAACCACCTATCAAGAGAGGCAACATAACATTTTTTTCTACTGTCCAATCATTGATAAGCCTATAATCTTGAAAAACTATGCCAAGATAACGTCTAAGAAGATTTAGCTTTGAAGTTGTTATATTTTTGATATTGACACCACAAATGTTCAAGTCACCTTTTTTGGGTATCAGTTCACCATACATTGACTTTAGTAGTGTTGATTTTCCACTACCACTTTTGCCAGTTATAAAAACAAACTCATTTGGAGTTATCTTCATCTGTGCATTTGTTATAATTGGCTCATCTCTACCATAAGACAGAGTTAGATTTTCTGCATTTATCACGTGTTCCACAAATATTGCCTTATTAGTTTATGTGCTTTTTGATTATCTTTTGTTGCTAAAATATTATCAGGGAGATATACTACTTCATCTTTTTTGATAAAAATATAGCTATGTTCATTTCTTTGACTTGCTCCAAACGAGACTCTTATTAGTCCCTCTTCTTCATTTATCTCAAAAATTTCTTCAAAATGAACAAAAAAATCATCTCCTCTTAATGTAACCTCATCAAATCTTTTTTTAACTTCACTAAATTTTAACTTCTCGTTAAACTCTAACTTTCCCATATCTTCTATGTTAGCTGAGTTTTCGTGATTTGTCATAGTTATATCATAGATGTCTTTTTCTTGTCTTTTCCATCTATCTTCATACTTGCTACTGATCTCTAAGTCGCTGTTTTTGTTTACATGTAGCTCTACTTTATTTTGCTTAATAAATTCACCAAAAGAGTACTCAAAATAGTTGTCACTATCAGTCCTAAGCTCCAATGTACCATCAACCTTTAACACTCTTTTTGACTCATCAATAAACCTTTGACTTATAACGCGACGATGTGGTTTTTTATCCCAGGGAACTGGAAAATGAACAAATATCTGACTCACACTATTTGAGCCTAAAAATTCCAAAAATGTTCTTGCATCATAATCAACTACTAAAATATTTTCTATATTTTGCAGTTCACACTGTTTTAGTACTTGCTCTATGGAAGGCTTATGAATTTCAAGACCTATAATTGTTTTTTTAGGGTTTTTCTTTGCTTGATATAAAAGATGTCGTCCACTTCCAAAGCCAACTTCAACAAGTATTTCATTTTGAGATTTAAACTCGTTTGCAAAGTATTCCATAGTTTTTAAATATGGGGATATTTTTATACTTTTTTCTTTTTTAGAATCTATATTGGAGTTAGTAACCTCAGTTTTCGTCAAATCCCTATAGTCCTTTAAAGCTTGTTGCAAAATAGCTACTTGTGACGGTCTAGTTATCTTATCAGATTTTATAAGATAATCATTTTTGTTTTTATTTATCTTTAAAAGCATATTGCAATCTTGAGTATGACTCATAACTAACTTTTCGCCTCTTAACGACTTAGCTGCAAACTCAAACTCACTCTTACCATATGCTGATGGGTAAATTGGTTCTACAAACTCTTTAGCATGAAAATTTGGCATTTATCTATTAGCCTTAATTTGCATCAAGATTTTTAGGTATTTCTATAATTGTGTTTTCTGATTCTTTTGATGCTAAACCGTACTTATCTATAGCAATTACATTGTACTTGTACTCTACGCCTCTAATGACATCGCTATCGTTAAAACTGTTTCCTCGTATGCCTGTAAAAACTTTTTTCTTACCGTTATATTCTTTTATAACATTGTATTTTACTGCCCTATTGTCTCTGCTATTCCAAGTTATGTTTATACTTCTGCTATCGTTATTTGACGATGTAATATAGACTGTATCAGGAACAGCCAAAGAAGTTCCCGCTATAGCAGTTTGCTGTCTAGGAGACTCTAATCCATCTTTATCAACAGTAGTTACAAAATAATAATAAGATTTTCCATTTTCATTTATAAGATCTTCATACCTTGTGTCCTTAGTTTTTGCAATATAGCTATAAAAAAGTATGGTATTTATAGCTCTATATACTTTATAATATGAGAAATCTTTTTCTACAGCAGGACTCCATTGTAGAACTATCTTTTTAGGGATATTTGTTGTTGTTGTTAAGTTTTTTATCTCTATTGGAAGTGGTTTTGTTCCAGCTTCTACAATCTGACTTGGTTCAGATATAAGTCCATCATAAGTCTTTACTTTTACTCTATATCTATAAACACGATTATCTTTTAATCCGCCATCAATATACTCTGCACTTAATCTACCTTTGACTTTAGCTAGATTTTTCCATTTTGTTGATGCAAAATCGTTTCTTTCGATTATGTACGAAGCTACTCTTGCAGACGAATGTGGTCGCCAGATAAGTTTTACTCTATTTGGAAGTCCCGTAATAGCTTTTAAAAAAACAACTGATTTAAGAAGTGCAGAGGTATTAACACCTATAGTATCGCCAGCTACTGACTCTCTTTTATCAGCTGAAAATGTTGAAAAACGATAATAGTATTGTGTTCCTGGTTTCAATCCTGTATCAACAAAATGTGAACTATACTTATCTTTTATGGTTGCTATTCGTCCTAACTTCCCGTTACTATTTTTTGGATTTGAACGATAGATATAATATCCACTCACTCTCTCATCAGAACTAGGTTTCCATTCAAACCCAATTTCAGTCACATCTGCTAAAAACTTAATATCCATAAGTTTTGGTAGGGTTTGATCAATAACTACTTTTTTTTGTGGTTTGGGATCATTTGTGCATCCACTAACAAAAAGTGCTAAAATGCTTAACGATATGAGAACTGTCCATCTTTTCATCGATTTTATCCTTGTCGAAATATTTATTTAATATATCTTTAAAATCCTCAAATGGTGGAGCAATGATTTGCATAAGCTCACCTGTTCTTGGATGTTTTAAGTATAATATGTATGCGTGTAACATAACTCTTGCTATTTTACTGTTTTGGCTCTTAAAACCGTATAAATCGTCTCCAAGTATATGTCTTGACAGGCTATTTAGATGAACTCTAATCTGATGAGTTCTTCCTGTAAAAAGTTTTGCACCTATGAGCTCTTTTTTTTCATCTTTTCCAAGGAGCAATTTACAAAATGCACTTTTTGATTCACGCCCTCCATTGATAACATCCATTTTTAATCTATTTTTTCTATTTCTTCCAATAGGTTTATCTATGACAACATCATCTTTAAGAGGCAAATCTATAATCCCAACATAATACCTTCCCATACTCTTATCTTGTAGTTGAACTGTCAATCCCAAATGTGCCTCATTGTTTTTAGCAATCACTAAAGCACCACTTGTCCCCTTATCTATACGATGAACTATGCCGTGCCTTTCATCTCCACTTATAGTCGAAAGTGAAATTCCACGCGTGATTAACCAATCAACAACTGTAGCTTCTTTTACACTTGGGGCTGGATGAACAGTCAAAAATGGAGGTTTATTTATAACCAAGATGTCTTCATCTTCATAAAGTACATCTATATCAAAGTTGACCTCATAATTCTCTTTTTCTTTAGTGGCTTGAACAAAATCATACTCAACCGTATCATCAAGTTTTAGCTTAAAACTACACTTTTTTATCTCTTTTGCACCAATTTTAACACCAACTTGTTTTATAAGTTGCTCTATTTGATTCCTTGGAAGTGCGAGTTCTTGGCTCATAATCGCATCTAATCTTCCATTTTCTTTACATGTAAAGGTCATTTAACTCTCTTTTTTGTATAATGGTCCATCAAAACACTAAGGCTTTTTTTGTTACAGATAGATAGACGCATATTTACACATTTTGATTTATTGATTCCTATTTTGGTTTTTCCCATTGTAGGTTTGTCATTTTACCTAATTAATGAAGCAAATGCTATACTTGCCAATAAGCAAATTATATATTTTGCTGTAGGTTCAATTGCATTTTTAATATTTTTCATAATGCCACTGAGAAAAATAGAGTGGTTAATACCTATGTTTTATTGGTTTACAATATTTCTACTAATAAGTGTTGATTTTTTTGGTATCTCTAAACTCGGTGCTAGAAGGTGGCTTGACATACCTTTTGTTCACTTTACAATACAACCCTCTGAGATACTCAAACCTGCATTTATACTTATGTTGGCATACCTTATAAAACATAATCCACCAGAAGAAAAAGGTTATGGCTGGAAATCATTTATGAAACTGAGCTTTTATATACTTTTACCTTTTTTACTTATAGCAAAAGAACCTGATTTGGGAACTGCTATGGTTCTTCTTATAGTTGGTTATGGAGTTTTATTTGTAATAGGAATCAATAAAAAAATTTGGATTACTCTTTTTATTGTTATGATAGCAAGTGGTCCACTTCTTTATGGTTCATTGCATGATTATCAAAAAAAGCGTATTACTGATTTTATATCTGAAAAACCTAGTTATCATGTAAGACAATCTATTATTGCTATTGGAAGTGGTGGACTAAATGGGAAAAAAGCAAGTGAAGCAACACAAACACATTATAAATTTTTACCTATTTCAACAAGTGATTTTATCTTTGCCTATTATGTTGAAAGGTTTGGATTTTGGGGAGCTCTAGGGCTGATAAGCTTTTATGCACTTCTTATCGTTCATCTTATAACGCTAAATCAAAAGTTTCGGCATGATTATTTTGGACAGGTTATGACAACAGGTATTGCTCTGCTTATTTTTGTATATATGGGAGTAAATATCTCAATGACAATTGGTCTTGCTCCTGTGGTAGGAGTACCTCTTCCCTTTTTTAGCTATGGGGGAAGTAGCTTTATAACTTTTATGGTATTTTTTGGAATATTGGAAAATCTATTGACATTTAGGTTTGATAAAACATATAAATCTGTAAGATTTAACTAGTTTAGTGTATTTAATTTTCTTTTAAACTTTAAGTGGTTAAAATGTCACTTCGAAAATAAGGGTTCTTAGCTCAGTTGGTTAGAGCTCTCGGCTCATAACCGAGCGGTCATTGGTTCGAATCCAATAGAACCCACCACTTATTTTCTTAATCTTCAAATTAAAACTTTTATTTAACAATTATTTAACACATTATGGGTACAATTTTAAAAAAATTAGGAGCCTAAATGTTAAAAAATTTCTTATTTGTCACTCTACTATCTGTTTCAGCTCTATTTGCCAATGATATAACAATCAATGATACTTATGTTAGAGCAGTCCCAGCAAGCCTTCCAAACAGTGCTTCATTTATGAAAATCTCAAACCATAGCAATAAAGATATATCTCTTGTTAGTGTTGATTCAAATATAGCAAAAAACTTAGAGTTACATGAACATACTATGAAAAATGGGATGATGAAGATGCAACAAGTGCAAAGCATACAAATACCTGCTAATTCGACAGTAGAATTAAAACCAGGTGGTTTTCATGTCATGCTTATAGGGCTAAATAAAAAGCTTGTAGAAGGTGACAAAGTAGACTCTTTTACTTTTCACTTTTCCGATAAAACTTCTTTAAAAGTTGAAAATATTCCAGTAAAATCAGCAATGATGGGTATGAAAATGAAAATGAAAATGAAATGAACAAAAAATAATGACTAAAAAACTATTTCTAATAGCTATTCCTTTATTGCTCTTATCCTTGGGAGTTTTTTTAGTAATTCCGTATTTACAGAATCAAAAAGAGATAAAGCAATATGCCTTTTCAATGGATTCTGTTGATGGTAAAGTTTCTCTAAGTGACTTTGATGAAAAGTACAAAATAGTCTACTTTGGTTATATGTACTGCCCTGATATATGCCCTACTACATTGAGTATTACGGCCAACGCCCTTAGAAAACTACCTAAAGATAAAGCTGATAAGTTTCAGCTAATTTTTATAAGCGTTGACCCTGACAGGGACAAACTTAAAGATTTGAAAGAGTATGCAAACTACTTTTACAAAGGGGCTATTGGAATTACGTCAGATGAAAAATATCTCAAAACGATTAGCAGCAATTACGGAACTTACTATTCTAAAGAGTATTTAAAAGGTTCTAAGATTGGCTACTCTGTAGCTCATACTTCTTTTGTTTATATTTTTGACAAAAGTGGTAAACTTATCAATAAACTAAAACACTTGGAGAAAACCAGTGACGTTTTAAATGCCATAAAAAATCTAAATTAAAATAAAATATTTAATTATTTTAAATAAGATATATTTTATCTTATTTAAAATAACCCTATATACTGCTAATTTATTATACTCTCTTGATTTATATCAATTTTAAATATTATAATAAAAATTTCTTTACACTATTATTACAACCACACAATAAACTGACAAAATTAATTTAATAATTTACATTCAATTTATATATTATTTTGCTAATATCCTGCTAGTATTTAAGTGTCAAATAAGTGTTATTTTAATAAATGACAAAGAAAAGGTTGAGCAATTAAAAAGGTTTTTTTATTTTTTGTTACTTTGGTATTGATATCTAATATTAATGCTAGTGACGATAAAATCGGTGCATATGAAAGATTGGGGAATCATGTTCCTCTAGATTTAGTTTTTACAAATGAATTAGGTGAAACAAAAACTTTAGGTGAGTATATGAATGGAAAACCTACCGTTATATCTGTCAACTACTTTAAATGCCCAGGTATCTGTGGTCCTCAAATAGATGGTTTAACAAAATCACTCGACAGAATACAGCTTATAGAAGGAGAAGAGTATAAACCTTTAACAATAAGTTTTCTTACAACAGATACAGCAGAAGATGCTGCAAATTTCAAAAAAAATCACACTAATGTATTAAGAAAAGATTTCAACATCAAAGCATGGAATTTTTTAGTAACAAAAAAACAAAAAACTATAGACACTCTTACAAAAGCTCTTGGTTATGAGTATAAAAAAATCGTTACCAAAAAAGGCTTCGATGATTATATACACCCAACTGGATTGGTTGTTTTAGCGCCAGATGGTAAAATAACTAGATATTTACAAGGTATACGATACACCCCATTTGATTTAAAAATGGCATTTTTTGAAGCAGCAAAAGGCGAAGTAAGACCTACAATAGCAAGAGCTTTAGCTTTTTGTTTTTCGTTTGATCCAGAAAACAGTAAATACGTATTACAAACTAATAAAATTTTTGCAACTATAATGTTGCTCTTTATACTTGGACTATTCATATATCTTATAAAAAGTAGTAAACAAAAGAAAAAAGGGGACGAACTTAATGAGTAATGTTAAAACAACATTTTACGATAAGACTCATACTGTTTTTGGGCATCACGAAAACAAATTTTTACAATGGATCTTCAGCATAGATCACAAGCGTATAGCAATTCTTTACGGAGTTGTTATGTTTGTGTTTTTTGCTATAGCTGTTATGGTTGCATTGGTAATGAGACTGGAGCTATTTAGTCCGGGTCAGGACTTTATTGGTCCTGATACATATAACCAAGCATTTACATTGCATGGTGTAATTATGATATTTTTATTTATCATTCCTGGTATTCCAGCTACCATTGGTAACTTTTTATTACCACTACAGTTAGGCGCTAGAGATGTATCTTTTCCAAGAATAAATCTGCTTTCTTGGTGGCTTTATATACTTGGTGCAGTAATAGCAGTTACATCACTATTTATCGGTGATGGTTTTGCAGATACTGGCTGGACCTTCTATGCTCCATATAGTATAAAAACTGGTACTAATGTTGTGATGGCATTAACAGCCGCATTTATACTTGGTTTCGCTTCAATCCTCACTGGAATCAACTTTGTCGCAACCATACATAGGCTCAGAGCTCCTGGAATGGGATTTTTTAAAATGCCTCTTATGGTTTGGGCACTCTATTCTACATCTTGGATACAAATTCTTGCAACTCCTGTTATAGGAATTTCACTGATTATGGTCATGCTTGAACGGACATTTGGTATAGGTATATTTGATCCTACTAAAGGTGGCGATCCCGTACTCTTAGAGCATATGTTTTGGATTTATTCACATCCTGCTGTTTATCTTATGATTTTACCAGCATTTGGAATTGCATCAGAGATAGTTCCTACATTTTGTAGAAAACCAATCTTTGGCTACCATGCAATTGCAATTTCTAGTGCTATGATTGCAGGCGTTGGTTATCTTGTTTGGGGACATCATATGTATACATCTGGCGAATCAGACACTATTGCATTGATATTTTCAGCCTTGACATTTTTTGTTGCTGTTCCAACGGGGATTAAGTTTTTTGACTGGATTGCAACAATGTATAAAGCCTCAATTGACTTTAAAACTCCTATGCTTTGGGCTGTTGGAACATTTGTAACATTTATTATAGGTGGGCTTACTGGACTTATTGTGGCTTCTGTTGGCGTTGATGTTTATCTTCATGACACTTACTTTGTTGTTGCACACTTTCACTATGCTATCCTTGGTGGTGTTGTTTTCTTAATGTTTGCTGGATTTCATTATTGGTTTCCAAAAGTTACAGGAAAGATGTATGACGATACAAGAGGTAAAAGAGTATTTTATATTATCTTTGTAGGCTTCAATATGTTGTGGTTTCCAATGTTCATAGCAGGAATGCTAGGTATGCCAAGACGTTATTTTGACTATTTACCAGAATTTGAGATTTATCACAAAATAGCAACTATTGGTTCGTGGATTTTTGTTGTTGGTCTTATATATATGGTTTATAATCTTTACAAAGGTGTTAAAGAAGGTGAACCTGCAGGTCCAAATCCATGGAATGCAACTACACTAGAGTGGCAAATACCTTCTCCTCCACAGTTAGAAAACTTTGGTACTATTCCTTATGTTGACTTTATGCCTTATGAGTATAAAGAGGGTGAACCTGTTCATCATATGGATTTATCAGTAGATGAAAGCAAAGGAGATTCTAGTCATGAGTGAAGCAGTAGCTAACGCAGAACCAGAAATAATCTTTGATAAAGATGGAAATCCACATGAGGTTGTGGATTTCAACAATGACTATATCGGTGCAAAACTTGGATTTTGGTTATTTTTGTTTACTGAAATTATGATTTTTGGTGCTCTTTTCTTAGTGTTTGGATTTTATTTTATACAACACCAAGCAGAATTTGTGGAGTCATCTCATGATTTAAATAGGCTATTGGGTGGTACAAATACATTTATACTTCTAGTTAGCGCTTTAACTATGGGGCTCTCTCTTGTAAAACTAAGAAATGGAAAAGTAAATGCTGCAAAAAGATATATTTGGATTACAATTATTTTAGCACTAGTTTTCGTAACTATCAAATACTTTGAGTGGTCACATGAGATTCATCTAGGCATATATCCAGGTTCTCCAACACTTGATGCTATGGAAAATGGTACAAAACTATTTTTTGGTATGTATTTTACTATGACAGGTCTTCATGGCTTACATATACTGATAGGTGTAGGTGTTATGTTATGGGTTCTTAGTCTCATAAATAATGGGAAAGTGAACTCAAAAGAGTTCGTTGTTTTAGAAAATACTGCACTTTATTGGGATTTAGTTCATCTTGTATGGGTATTTTTATTCCCTCTATTTTATCTGATTTATTAGGAGGTCATAATGGAAACAAATAATACACAAGAAATAAAACAATCATCATATATAAATGTTTTTTTACTTTTGATTTTACTTACAATCTTGACACTATCTCAACCTGCAATTATGCATTTGGAGTTAGCTCCAACGCTATTTGTTCAGATGGGAATTGCCTTTACAAAAGCTGTTTTGATTATAGGTTACTATATGCACATAAAAGGTGCACCAAGTTTGTTTAAGAAGATGATTTTTGCATCATTTATTCTTTTAGCCGTATTGTACACATTGATGGCAATTGATACTTATCATAGATATGTATCAGCAGATTATTTTATAAACTAGTGGAAGGATAAATATATATGTTAGAAGGAATGAAGGGCGTATCAAGTTTCGCTAGTGAAATAGATTTTGCTATATTTGTTGTTGTAGGGTTGTGTATCGTACTTTTTATACTTGTTGTTGGAGTTATGTTTTACTTTATGTATAAATATAGCAATAAAAGAGCTTCAAAAAAAGACATTAAAAATATCGAACACAATTTACCTTTGGAAATATTTTGGACACTATCACCAACTATTTTATTGGCAGTTATGTTTTATTATGGCTATACAAGTCTAAAATTAATGAGAACTGTGCCAGAACAAACAATAAACATCAAAGTTGTTGGTCAAATGTGGTTTTGGTCACATGAATATCCAAATGGTAAAAAAACAAGAGATTTATATGTACCAAAAGGTGAAAATATTAAACTTGAAATCAGTGCAAAGAAAAATGATGTTTTACATAGTTATTACGTACCAGCACTTAGAATAAAACAAGATGCAGTACCAGGTGCAACTTATAACGCTTGGTTTAATGCAATTGAAACTGGATCATTTGATGTGTTATGTGCGGAGTATTGTGGCACAAGACACTCATATATGCTTGCTAAAATAGTTGTTTTAGAAAAAGATGTATTTGATGCTTGGTATAACAGTGATAAAAAAACACCATTTTCAAAAGATGCACCTGCAGGTGTTCATCCAGGTCTTGCTCTGCTAGAAGCAAATGGTTGTACGGGTTGTCATTCACTTGATGGATCTGCTTTGGTTGGACCAAGTTATAAAGATATGTTTGGTAGAAAAGTCAGCGTTAGTGCAAATGGAACTCTAAAAGAAGTTGTAAGTGATGAAGCTTACTTAAAGCGTGCTATTCTTGAACCAAATGCAGAAGTTGTAGATGGTTTTAGTGCTGGCATGATGACTTCTTATAAAGACGTTATAAATGAAAAAGACCTTGACATAATCATCGATTATTTTAAAACTGGCGGAAAAGTAAGTGGTGGAGATCCAAAAGCAAAAGCTATGAGCATACTTGATGACAACGGATGTATTGGATGTCATTCATTTGATGGCTCCGTTCTAGTTGGACCGAGTTATAAAGGTATATTTGGTAGAAAAGTCAGCGTTAGTGTAAATGGTACATTAAAAGAAATCATAAGTGATGAAGCATATTTAACGCGTGCTATTTTAACACCTGACGCAGAAGTAGTGGATGGTTTCAATGCTGGAATGATGACTTCTTATAAAGAAGTTCTAAGCGATGGTGATATCAAAACATTAATCACATTTTTTAAGAGTTTATAGATGAAAACAACTACTCTAGTTAACCCTCAAGCAAACTTAAAAGACTATTTGTCTTTTACAAAAGCGATATTGTCAGCTGCTGTTGGTATTCCTGGAGTTTTTGTTTATCTCTTAGCGACAACCCAAATCAAAGAAGATTTATGGGTTTCCTTTTTTGCTATCTTTTTGTTGGCGCTTGGTGTTTGTGCCTTAAATCAATTTCAAGAGCGTCACTTAGACGCTCTTATGCCAAGAACTCAAAATAGACCTCTTGTAACTGGTCGCATAAGTGAAAAACGAGCTATTGGCATCATAACAGGTCTTATAGGTCTATCTATGATGACTATCTATACTATTTTGTCTTTTACTGGTGTTGGTATATTTGCTTTGGTTGTGTTGCTTTACAATGGTATCTACACTCCTATGAAAAAAATAAACCCTTACGCAGTTTTTCCTGGGGCTATTTTGGGAGTTATTCCTCCTGTCATCATGTGGATGGCTGCTGGAGAAAACCTTTTAAATCCAGCTTTTTTGTCTTTGGCTTGGTTTTATTTTATCTGGCAAATGCCTCATTTTTGGCTTTTAGTTTTGGTTTATCACAAAGACTACAAAGAAGCTGGATTTCCTACTATGATTGATGTCTTAGGTGGTGAAGGACTCTCTAGGATTACTTATATATGGATTTTATTTACTATCATAAGTGCTCTTATGGCGGTGTCTTTTTTTATGCCACAAAGTACTATAATACTGGGTCTAATTTTGTTTCACTCAATTTTTATGCTCTATAAAGGTATGGTACTTCTCTATAAAGATACTTGGAAAGATAAAAAGCTTTGCAGAAAGACATTTATGCAATTAAATTTATATACTCTTTTAGTTATAGGACTTTTAGTTCTTGACAAATGGGTGTAGTAAGAAATACACAGGAACCGTAGAATCAAAACGACTAGAAATTAAAAAGCATTTTTTAAAAACAATTTGAGATTTTTGTAGACGATAGCATCTTTTATGAAAAGCCTGAACCGCTTCGTCATCAGGTTGTTTTTTACTTTGGTCATACTGCCACTTTTTTCATCAATAAACTTTTATATGGCAAATAGCAAATTTCTCTCTACCTATAGCTTGAGAGAGTCCGAGGATAAGAAGAAAATATATTCTCAAGACAGGGTAAATAAAATCCTAAGCGATGAGTTTGAATTAGTTGAAAAAACTACCATACATTATGATAAAATAGCTACTTAAAAGGTAATTTTATGGATATAAGCATCTCCACCCCTGCACTCTTGTTTCCTGCGGTATCACTACTGCTACTAGCGTATACAAATCGTTTTTTGGCAGTTTCTAGCCTTATAAGGCTTTTAAGCAAACAGGTTAGAACTCAAGATGACTGCGAAGCAACTGAACAGATAAGCAACCTAAGACAGAGGCTAGAGTTGACAAAATGGATGCAACTTTTCGGAGTTATCTCTATACTTCTTTGTACAATTTCTATGTTTTTTCTTTTTTTAGAGTTTAGTGAGATAGGAAAACAAATCTTTGGACTTAGCCTTGCTGCCATGTGCATTTCACTTCTTTTATCGCTATGGGAAGTATTTATATCTACAAATGCACTCAATATGGAACTTAAAGATTTGGATGATAAGTGTAAAAAATAGTCTTTTAAAGACTATTTTTCTTCAATCTCTTCTTTAGGTTTGTAGCCTTTTGTTGATATAATTTCTATATAAAAACTATCAAAGCCTTTCTGACTTGCTTCGTCTATATTTTCTGTGATATCTGTAAACTCTATCGCTTGAGATTCTTCAGCATTTTCACCGAACTTGCATTTTAAATCCCAAAAATCAACATCATCTGGAAGTGATTTTCTTTTCTCTCTTTTTATATACTTTCTTATTTCGTGCTTAATAGCATCTAATTGTCTTGCTGGATTTTTGTTTCCCTCTTTTAGGTTAAAGACTTTTTTCATGATAAGCCTTTATGTCTTTTTCTACACTTTCGTTCCATAAAATATACGCACGAGTTCCATTTGACTTGGTTTCTCCGCCTGCTTTTTTACCATCTTGAGTAAGATAATAATCTTTACTCTTTTTTTCAAGATAACCCATCAATACAAATTTTTTGTTTAATTCATTTGTTTTTATCTCTAGTTTCTGTGCTAGTTTTGAAGTTGTTAATTGTGTTTTTGCCATATTGTTTCCTTTCAACCTAAATTATACAATAGAATTGCAAAAATAGTGTTTATGCTTGTTGGTAGGGTGTTTGTAAAAAAATTGAGCTTAACCAAGAGGTTAGGCGATGGTTTTTTATAAATTCCATAGTAACAATGATGAATGCTAGATTTGTAATTCCATTGTATAATTTAGGTTCAAGCGAATTATAGCCCAATTAAGGTAAAATATCACCATGATAAAAAACAAAAATTATTCATATTTACTAGTAGCATCACAGTTTACATGTATAGCATTGCTCATTTATTTAAACCAGAAAATGTTTGTGAAAACTATACCTATCTTGATATTTTTATCAGGAATAATGTTTTTTATCTACACAATCTTGTTTAATAAACTATCAAACTTCAATATCATTCCTGACATCAAAGATGGTGCTATACTTGTCACAGCAGGAGCATATAAGTATATCCGTCATCCGATGTATTTTGCTGTAATCATCACTATGTTTGCACCACTATCAAACTCGTTTAACTTTACAAATCTCATCATCTCTTCTATCTTAATCATAACTATGTTTTTAAAAGCAAAAAAAGAAGAATATCTGTGGCATATAGAATCAATAGAATATAAAAGCTATATGAAAAACACAAAAATGATTATACCTTTTGTGTTATAACCACAAATAACTTTTATTAATCTCTAGAAGTTATCTCTATAAGATGAAAACCAAACTGAGTTTTTACTGGTCCATGGACTACATTTAAGTCGTCTTTAAAAATAACCTCATCAAACTCAGGAACCATCATACCCTTAGAAAACTTCCCTAAATCACCACCTTTTTGACCTGATGGGCATTTGGAAAACTCTTGTGCTACTTTTTCAAAAGTAGTCTCTTGTGCTTCAATCTCTTTTTTTAGTTTATCACATAACTCTTGGGTTTCTACTAAGATATGTCTCGCTGTCGCTGTCGCCATAAATCGCCTTTATTTTTTATTTAGAGGTAATTATATCAAAATTTAAAATCAAACAAAAACTACACACAACTTCTTTATAATCCCTACATGTAAAGGAAAAATCATGAAACTTTTAATTCTGTGTTTTTTAATCATAAATATACAAGCAAACCCAAACATAAAAACAAATGACAACAGATCTTCATCTTTGAAAAGCAAAACTTCTTCATGGGGAACTAACTGGAACAAACGAACCATAGAGTTCAATGAACTACTTTCAGGTGGACCACCTCGCGATGGTATACCTCCTATAGACAAACCAAAGTTCGTAGATGTTCAAAATGCAAAAAGCTGGATAAATGACAATGAGCCAGTTGTCTTTGTCAAGATTGGCTTACATGTAAAAGCATATCCTATCCAAATCCTAATCTGGCACGAGATAGTCAATGACACTTTAAACAACACAAACATACTCGTGAGTTTTTGTCCTTTATGTAACTCCACCATAGTATTTGACAGAGTACACAAAGGCAAGCTTTACGATTTTGGAACATCTGGGCTTCTAAGAAATTCTGATTTAGTCATGTATGACAGACAAAGCGAAACCCTTTGGCAACAGTTTACGGGACGAGCCATAGTAGGCGATAAAGCAGGAGAAAAACTAACTATGCTACCTTCTTCTATGATAAGTTTTAAAGAGTATTACAGCGTCTATCCAAAAGGTTTGGTTCTCTCGAAAGATACAGGTTTTAATAGACAATATGGTAGCAATCCATATGTAGGGTATGACGACATAAATAATTCTCCATTTTTATACAACAATCCAATTGACAAAAGACTAAAACCTATGAGAAGAGTAGTAAGTCTAGTTTCATAAAAGTGGAACTGTAAGCGCCTTAGATGCTAACAGCATCACAAACTCTCGAAATGTTGGTTCAACTGCCGTTTTTAGTGCCTTACTAAATGGAAAGGTATTGAGCTTTATCTATGATAAAACTAAGGGAGTTATAGACGAACAGACAGGTTCAACTTGGACGATACTTGGAAAAGCTATAGGAGGAAAATTAAAAGGAAAAGAGTTAAAACAAAAAGTTTTTGCTGACCATTTTTGGTTCTCTTTTGCAGCTTTTAATCCTAATACAAAAATTTACAGATAAATTTAGTCTTCCAAGAATCTTTCTAATGAACTGACTATCTTTGGTATTGCTGTAGTTGCTTTTTCATAGTAAACTTCATCAAAACACTCTTCATTTATAAGATTACTTGGTTCTAGGTTATTTAAGATTTTATAATCAGCCCACTGTGATAGCATATCTACATTAATAACTGCTCCGCTAGTGCCAATGACGACGAGGACCTTGCAATCTTCCAAGTGCTTATAAAGCTCTTCATATTTTGGTGCTGGTTCTCCAAAGAAAACTATGCTTGGTCTTAATTGTGATTTACATGTAGAACATATTGTATCTCTGTCTTGCTTTTCATATGCTATATCTTTTATAAAACTACATTTTTCACATCTAATCTCTCGTAAAAACCCATGCAAATGAAGAACATCGCTACAGCCTGCTCTTTCAAACATATCATCCACATTTTGAGTTATAATTGAGATTTTACCAGAATAGCTATTTTTTAATTTTGCAATAGTTTTGTGAGCCAAGTTTGGCTTTTTATCCTCTATATCGGCTCTTCTAGCATCATAAAACAAAAGAGTTTCTTCGCGGTTTGTATTTAAACAACCTGCTGTACAAATATCTGCTACATCATACTTTTCCCAAAGTCCATCGCTATCTCTAAAAGTTGAAATTCCACTTTCAGCACTCACTCCTGCCCCGCTAAATATAACTATTTTTAACATGATATTTCCTTTACATGTAGAGATATTATTAATCATTTTATCTTAGTCAAATTTATATAAAAAATAGGTATAATTTAGGTATTAAAATACTAGGAAAAACAATGATTGAAAGAAAACAAATAAATGCAAGAATGAGTAGAATTGTTATACACAACGATACAATTTATTTTGCTGGCATTGTGTCTGATGATAAAACACTAGATATAAAAGGTCAAGCTACTAGAGTTTTGCAAATTGCTGAAGAAAGATTTAAAGAAGCACAAACAGATATACACCATATCTTAAGGGCAGAGATATTTGTAAAAGATATTTATAAAGACTTTGTAAACTTCAATGAAATCTGGGACGCATGGGTTTCAAAAGAAAATCCTCCTGCTCGTGCTTGTGTTGAAGCAAATATGGCAAGTGAAGGCACTCTTGTAGAGGTTGTATTTACAGCTGTAAAAGTCATTAAATAGAGCGTATAAAAGCAGTTATACTCTAACTTCTTTTATATTTAAACTACTTAAATCTATCAACTCTAAATTCATCTATATTACTTATGCTAAGTTTTTGACCTAATAGCATTTGTGATACAATCTTACCAGAGCCAAATGCTGGTTCAAACCCATGAGAACTATATCCAAAGTTATGAAAAACTGTTTCATATTTTGTACTTTGGGAAATTGTTGGAATTTTATCTTGGCATTGACCTTCAATGCCTCCCCAGCTTCTTACAATTCTTACATCTCTTAGTTTTTCAAAAAGTTCGCTTGCATTACTGACATTTTGTGCTATTTGCGTAAAATCAACTCCTGTTTTATTGGTATCAAGATTATATGAGCCTTTAAATCCTCCACCAATCATAAGAGAGCCATTTTTAAATTGCTTAAGGGATAAAGTTCTTCCTTGAAATCCAATAACATGGTTTAAAAATATATCCACTTTAGATGTAATACTGAGCAAAGAACAAGACACGCTAAAAGGAATAATATCTCCAAAATATCCAGCTATCTTATCTCCCCATGCACCTGAGCAATTTATAATGTATTTGGCTCGATAAGTATTTTTGTCAGTCTTAACATCCCACGAAAGAACATCATCACCTTTAATATCTAAAACTTTTTCACATTCTTTTACATCTACACCATACTTAATAGCTTTTTGTTTTAAAGCAATAGTTGTTTTAAAAGGGTTTGCATGTCCGTCTCCATCAACTAAAATAGCTCCTACTGCTTGGTTTGATATATCTGGAAGTATACTTTTTAAAGCATCTCTATCTATCCATTGTTCATGCTCAAATCCCATATCTTGCACTTGTTTTACTCTTTTTTTAGAAAACTCCATAGCTTCTTCGCCCATTGCTATTTTGATTTGTGATGTTTTAACAAACTCACAATCATCATCCAAAAAAGTATCTATCTTGTGCCAATACTCTCTCATTGAAAAATCAGCAAGTTCAATCTCTCTTAAATCTCTACCAAGGCGTCTAACTCCACCAGCATTTACTCCTGAAGCATGACGGGCACAATAATCTTTTTCTAAAATAAGTACTTTTAGATTATTGTCTGCTAAATTATAAGCAACACTACAACCATGAATTCCTCCACCGATAACTATCGCATCATAAGTATTCATTTTATGCTAACCTTCCCATTTCTTCTATCCTGACTGGCTTAATTGGTGAGCGAATTCTTAAATACTTCAACTCATCAATAGGAACTTTAGTCTCTCTTGATATTATCTCAAGCAAAGTCAGTCCACAAAATCTAGCTTGACAGCTTCCCATACCACATCTAGTAAAACTTTTTATACTATTTGGTCCTCTACAATCTATTTCTAAACTATCTTTTATGTCTTTTAGAGTGACTTCCTCACACCTACAAACCACCACATCGTCGCCACTTGGCAATAATAATTTCGTACTTGGTAGATATAAAGTGTCTAAAAAATCTCTAAGATACATATAGGAATTTAACTCTTTTAGGTACATTTTAAATTCACTGCTAAAAGAATCATTTGGTATTTTATGAAAACTTTCTGCTACTTTTAAACTTGCGATTTTTGCTTCAACTATTGCAACATCAACTCCTCTTATGCTCTTACCATCCCCTACTACAAAGATATTATCAACTGAGCTTTGCATATACTCATCAGTTGTTATATTTATAGTCCTTGTTACTTTTGAAAACTCATACTCACATCCAGCTTGTAATTGTAAGTTTATATTTGGCGCTAATCCATTGTGAACAAAAGCAATATTTGTATCTATACTTACTTTTTTTGAGCCATTGGTAAAAACTACTTTTTCTAATTCTTCATTACCCTCAAAGCTAATATCATCTATAAAATTATAAATCTTTACATCATGTTTTTTAAACTTTATAAAAAAACTTAATCCTTTAAGTAGTGGTCCCATATCTAACAAAGCTTTTGGAAGATATTTAAATGCTTTAAGATAGTTAGCTATAGGAGTTGTATCAATAATCGCTTTAATTTTTGCTCCAGCATCCAAATACTGAGCAATTACATAATAAAAAAGTGGGCCAGTTCCAACAAAAACTGCATCATCTTTTATAATAGAAGATTCTTTAAGTATAATTTGAGCAGCAGTTGCCCCCATAACTCCTGGTAGTGTCCAGCCCTTGACAGGGCAAGGTCTTTCCATGGAACCAGTTGCTATGATTATTTTTTTGGCTTCAATTTTGTATGAAGTATTTTCTTTTGAATAGTAAATTTCTTGCTTACTACTTATACTCCATACACTTGCGTCATGTATATAATCAATATTCTCAAAATTCACTTTTTTGATGAAATCAAGTCCCTTAAGATACTCTTCTTTAAATAATTCCTTATGTTTAGCATTTTTTTCTACATTTTTATATATTTGCCCTCCAAGAGTTGAGGCTTCATCTATGAGTGCTATTTTTAATCCTAACTCTTGCAAACTAAGTACGCTTTTGATACCAGCAGGTCCAGCACCAATGATAACTACATCGTATACACTTGCATTAGACATCTTCTTCCACCTTCATTCCATCACAAAGCTTTGTTTTACATCCCTGAACAGCTCCAAGTCCATCAACTTTTACTAAACACTCAAAACACACTCCCATGAAACAATAACTTCCTCTTGAAGCATTTTTTCCATATGTCTTCCTGTTTGCTCTAATACTATTAACAAATAAAGCAGTAGCAATGCTATCGCCCTCTTTTGATTTATACCCTTTACCATTAAAAGTAAACTGTATATCTTTACCTGCTTCTATTAACCTTCCCATTAACTTTCCTTTTTTACAAATCTATCAAGTGTAAAATCTTCTAATTCTTCTAATTTAACCCCATTTAAGATAGAGTTACTAACCTCTTTTGCATGTATAGGTGCAAATGTAATTGCACTATGAGTTGAAACTATATGCAAAGTTTTATCTATATTGTCATATATAGGCTTACCATCTTTTGGCATAATCCTTAAAGATGACCAACTTCTAAGTATATTGATATCTTTTATCTCTGGCAAAATCCTCATTGCTTTTTTTAATATATTTTGAACTACGTCTTCATTGATACTCTCATTATAACCAACATCTTCATTTGAATAACCGAGCAGAAGTGCTCCATTTTGTGCTTGTCTTATATTTAAACTAGGCAATAAACAAAGATTTTTGATTTTCTGAGTTACCAAGATATGTCCCTTTTCTGGTTTAATAGGAACATTAATACCTAACTGTTTAGCTAAATTCATATTTGACAATCCAGCTGATAAAATCAACTTTTTTGCTTTTATTGTACTACCATTTTCAGATGTTACAACATACTCAGAATCTACTTTTTTAATATTTAGTGCTAGAAAATTTGGTACATAAATAACACCATTTTTTCTACAAATTTTCAATTGTGCTTTTAGTAATTTTGCTGGACTTAAATACCCATCAAAACTATTATAACTAGCACCAATAACTTCATTTCCAAGCCCTGAATATAACTCTTTTACACTTTGTCTATCTAACATAATAGTTTTTGTTGAGTCATTTAGATAATAAGAGCCAATGTTTTTCATTTTTTTAGCTCTTTGCTCAAACTCAGCTTCATCAAAACAAAAGTGTAAACCACCTTTTTGCACAAACTCCAAATCTATTTTACTTCTATCTTCTAACTCATCTTTAAAATCATTCCACATTCTTAGTGAACGCTCTGCCATCCTTGCAAAATCAGGACTATTATATCCCTTACTTTGCAGCCATGTTAATCCATAGTTTCCGATACTTGCCCTATATGTTGTGTCATATGCATCAAGCATGGCAATTTTTAAAGACTTTTCTTGGCTCAATCCATAAGCCAATGAACTTCCAACAATACCACTTCCGATTATCAGAAAATCATAAATATTTTTCATAAACTATTTACTTCTTTCCTATAAGTACTTTCTCTAAACCAAAAAATCTATCTATTATAATCATAAGTGAAAATGCGCCAAATATAACTATACCGGAAACTGCTGTTATAAGTGGGTTTAGGTTTTCATCTATATCGTTGTACATTTTAACAGGCAAGGTTGTAGCGTCTATCGGAGTTAAAAAGATAGTCATTGTTACTTCATCAAAACTCTGTATAAAAGATATCAACCAGCCACTTGCAATTCCTGCTACTAAAAGTGGCAAAGTAATTTTAAAAATTATTTTTAATTTACTCGCGCCCATAGAAAGGGCTGCATTATCTATATTTCTATCTAAACTGTAAACAACTGCTAAAATCAATCTCATGGCATATGGTGATATCATGACTGCATGAGCCAACATAAGTCCCATAAACGACTTTGTTATACCTACTGATGTAAAAAACTGTAAAAATGCTATCCCCAATACGATATGTGGTATCATCAACGGTGATAGTAAAAATGAGTTAACAAAATTTTTACCATAAAAATTATATTTTGCTATTCCTATACACGCTGGTATTGCAACTAAACAAGCGATAGTAGATGATATAAACCCCAATACAATACTTGTTTTAAAAGCATCCATATAAATATCATCATTAAAAACTTCATAATACCATCGAAGTGACAGCTCATCCAAAGGTGAAAAACCTAGATAGCCCTTTGATGTAAAAGACATATAGACAACTGCTAAAAGTGGCATAACCATAAAAAAAAGAAACAGTACATGAAAAAGGTATGAAAATATTCCATTTTTAGTCATTGAATATCCTTTTGTATTTCTTTTGTATATATCTATTATAAAAATATATTGCTAAAAAATTTAAAACTATTAAAACAACTGCAATTGTTGCACCCAATGGCCAATTTAGAGTTGATAAAAACTCATCATAAATGGTCATAGCAACTACCTTTAACTTTCTTCCGCCTATTATGGCAGGTGTTGCAAATGCTGTAATAGAAAGCGTAAATACCACCATAACACCTGACAAAATTCCAGGCATTATTTGAGGAATTAACACCTTTCTTAATGTATAAAACGATGATCCTCCTAAAGAAAGTGAGGCATCTATGGTATTGTCATCAAGTTTTGTCATAGAAGCCCAAATAGATATAATACTAAAAGGAACCAAAACATG
>Ga0256840_1001253_pt1 | contig 24347 bp, 26 predicted proteins | sample 355202metaG_FD_185969 | JGI IMG/M metagenome (GOLD analysis project Ga0256840, IMG submission 185969) | Hydrothermal vent microbial communities from Mid Atlantic Ridge, Atlantic Ocean - 355-202 | ecosystem: Environmental > Aquatic > Marine > Hydrothermal vents | place: Atlantic Ocean: Mid...
TAGTATGCTTCATAGCCTGAGTCTCTTTGGTGGGTGAAAATGCTGTCTATTTAACTGCATATTCTACCTTATCCTTATAGACTCGGGCTTCTTTGTGTTTTTGGGGTTTTTAACCGGACACTAGTGGCTGTTTTCTATGGATTCTATAAACTAGGAGAAATTATCGGGAAGGATAAACAACTGAAAAGAGCTACGAAGTGGCATCATATACATTAACAAGAGTGTTACCTATGTTGCCGGTTTAAAGTGTTACCTATGTTCCAGTTGTTCACACCCCCCCCCTCTTTTTCGACGTTTTGTAAGTCAGAATCAATATTTTTAAACACAAAACGTCGAAAAAAGGGGGAGGTGGGGTGCTCTACAACCTGTAGGTTCGGTGCAGCAATGCGAAACCGAACAGTGATTTGGCACTAAATTATCAATTACCTACGAAATGGTCGGTTACGTATACTCCACCGACCCTACAGTGGAAACAATGTCTAGTGCAAAGATCTCTACTCATATAAAAATATATTTAAAATATTTCATCCCCCTAAGTTCTAGCTAATTTTCGCCACTTATTATTCTTTCAACGCAAACAAAAAAGCGTTTGAAAAGCTTATTAACTATTAACGATAAACAACATAAAGGTGAAAAAAATGAAAAACTTACTTACAACAATTGGGTTAACTTCTGTTCTTTTAATCGCATCATCAGCTCAAGCTGATATGTCTGAAGAAAATTATAATTCACATGCTAACAACCACGTTAGCTATGCAAAAGCTCACTCAGCAAAGGCAAGTGAAATGCCAAAGGCTTCTATGAAAATGACACCCACAACAGGTGACGTAACTAATGATAATCCTTACTACAACGCATCAGAAGATCCTTTTTCATTAAACTACTCACATGATCACTAATCTATAAAGATCATAATGTAGCAAGATCTTAGTACTACAAAGGGGGAGACTGATCAAGTCAGTTATAATTAATCAATCTCCCCCTAAAGAAAACCAGCGAGTAGAAATATCCGTTGGTTTTCTTTGTTTTGAAAATTACTCAAAAATCACTTTTAAAGAAGTAAGATTATCCTCATTTAGAACTGATTCGCTAAAAGGTAAAAAATATGCGGGTATTACTCGTTGAAGATGACGAACTAATCGGCAAAGCTGTTAAACAAGCTTTAAAAGGAGAAACCTACGCGGTAGATTGGGTGCAAGATGGCGAGACCGCATTATCCTCATTAAATATGGAAGACTACTCGCTTCTCTTATTAGATCTTGGCTTACCTCGAAAAGATGGATTGGAAGTATTAAAAGAGATTCGGCAAAGCAAAAAAAGTATGCCTGTTATCATCTTAACCGCTAGGGACTCTATAGAAGATAGAATCAAAGGCTTAGACTATGGTGCTGATGATTACTTGGTAAAACCTTTTTCTATTGATGAATTACACGCACGTATCCGTGCCGTTGTACGTCGCAACAATAGTATTGCTAGTCCAATATTACAAAATTCAATCATGGAACTCGATCCTTCAACCTGTGAAGCTTCGCGAGATGACATCACTCATACATTATCCGCTAAAGAATATTCCCTACTTCATACACTCATGTTACGCCCTGGGAATATATTCTCTAGAAATCAACTAGAAGAAAGTATCTATGGATGGAATGAAGAAGTCGCCAGCAATGCAATTGAGTTTCTTATCCATGCTATAAGAAAAAAACTTGGAAAAGATTCAATAAAGAATATTCGTGGAATGGGCTGGATGGTTATTAAATGATCAAACAAAAATCATTAAAGCGTGAGCTTAATCGCTGGATAATTATAACAGCCCTATTTTTTGTCTTACTAGGGACAGCGATATCGGGCATGATCGCCTATAACCAAGCGCGAGAGCTACAAGACAATACTTTACTAGAAATAGCATCACTTATTAAAGCGGGGAAACTCAATGAATCGAGAATGATTCATCACGACATCGCCAAAGACACTATTATCATCAATGAACTAGGGCCTAACCAACATATCCCTATCATGCCATTAGATGCTAAAGATGGTTTTCATACGATGCTCCTCGATAATCAAAGATGGCGAATGCTTGTTATTAGCCAATCAAAAAATAAGCGACGGTATTCAATAGCTCAGCAAACAAAAATAAGGGATGAGATTGCGTTAAAGAATAGTTTAGCAGTACTCATACCTCTTTTATTGCTCGTTAGTATGATGCTTATCGTTATTCACTTTGTAATTAAGCGACAATTTAAACAACTGTCAAATTTAGCGAATATCGTAGACCAGCAAGATAGCATGAACCCTCAGGAACTTACGCAGGAGGAAATTCCTGTGGAAATCACCCCATTTATTAACTCCATCAATGGTTTACTCATTCGCATACGATCAACGCTTAACAAGCAACAACGGTTTATTGCAGATGCAGCTCACGAGCTTCGCACGCCCATCACTGCTCTTTCACTTCAAGTTGAAAATCTGACATCAAATAATGAGGGAAATGCACAAGAAATACACCAACAACTCCAACAAGGCATACATCGTATTTCTACCTTAATCACACAATTACTAAATTTAGCGCGTCTACAAAATGATCATCAAGTCGACAAGCAAAAAGTCTCTTTTAATTCAATAATTAACGAGTCAATTAGCAACCTATTTCCTTTAGCTGAAAGGAAAGAAATTGATCTTGGCGTTATTAAACAGGAAGAAAATATTATAATCACAGATATTCAAGAAAAACTATCTCAGCTAGTTTTCAATGCGATTGATAACGCGATTAATTACACACCTAAAGGAGGAAAAGTAGACATTAGTCTTTACACCCAAAATAACAGCGTTATATTCTTGGTTGAAGACAACGGAATAGGTATTCCTGAAAATGAGTTAGAGCATGTAACAGAACCCTTTTACAGAGTGAATGAGACTCATGCAACAGGGAACGGACTAGGGCTGGCAATTAGTAACGAAATTGCACAACAACTTGGCGGTAAAATCGAAATTAAAAACCGCAAAAAAGGGGGGATTACGTTTAAATATATGCAAAATATGAATTAATTAAAAGACCATTTGTGACAAATAGTGGTATCAGTTTGCCACCCCCCCTGTTTTTTGCGGTTTTGTATTTTAATTACTCAACATCCAAACGAGAAACATTACGATAACCCTTAGGTAACAGTTTACCCCGTTTACCACGCTCACCTTGATACTCAACAAGCTCTGCCCCCTGAATACTCTTGTGTTTTTTACCGGCATGAACAATCAATTTAGCGCCTTGTGCTAGGGCAATAATGGCAACGACTTTTTCTTCACCGTCTTTTAGTCGTTTACTGGGTACATTGATGATTTTATTGCCTTTTCCTCTGGGTAGCTGAGGGATTTCTTTGGCATCAATAATGAGCAAATAGCCTTCTGATGTTACCGCTGCAATCATGTCTGTTTCGATGTCTGTAACTTGCGAAGGACAGGCTATTTCTGCGCCAGCTTTACCTAGGCTCACCGTTGCTTTACCTGCTTTGGCACGGCTTAGCATATCTTCAAATTTACAGATAAAGCCGTAGCCAAAGGTACTGCCTAGTAGGAATAGTTGATCGTTTCCTTTGTTGGCGCTTGGCATAATTACGGATTTAAAGGTCGCGCCTTCTGCGGGTTTAAAGCGCCCGCTGAGTGGATCACCCTGCCCGCGTGCTGAAGGTAAGGTATGGGCGGCGAGCGTGTAGCTTCGCCCTGTGCTATCGAGCAATACGACTTGCTGATTGGAACGCCCGAAGGCTGATGCTTGGTATTTATCGCCTTGTTTGTAACTCAGCGACTGTGGATCTATATCATGCCCTTTGGCGGCACGTATCCAGCCCATTTCTGATAACACCACGGTCACAGGCTCTGATGGGATTAACGCAGTTTCATCCAGCACTTGTGAAGCTTCGCGTATTACTAATGGAGAGCGACGATCATCGCCGTATTTTTCGGCATCTTCTTTGAGTTCTTTGCGAATCAATGACGTGAGTTTGTTCGGGTTATCCAGCAAGCCTTGTAGCTCGTCGCGCTCTTTGATTAATTCATCTTGCTCAGCGCGAATCTGGAATTCTTCAAGCTTTGCTAAGTTGCGTAAGCGTAGATTTAACACCGCTTCTGCTTGAATATCACTGAGCGTGAAGCGCTCCATCAATATCGGTTTTGGCTCGTCATTCTCACGAATAATGCGGATCACTTCATCGATATTTAAATGCGCTGTCAACAAGCCTTCTAAAATATGCAAACGCTCTAAGACTTTATTTAAGCGCCATGTGATACGGCGTATCACCGTATTACGACGGAATTCTAGCCATTCGGTTAGAATAGTCTTTAAGTTTTTAACCTGTGGTTTGCCATCCGTACCTATCATATTCATATTGACGCGGTAGTTGCGCTCAAGGTCGGTTGAGGCAAACAAGTGCGACATCATTTGATCAATATCAACACGGTTTGAACGTGGCGTAATCACTAAACGTGTTGGGTTTTCATGATCAGATTCATCACGTAAATCTGCCACCATTGGTAGCTTTTTAGCGCGCATTTGCATAGCAATTTGTTCTAATACTTTTCCGCCTGATGTTTGGAAAGGTAGCGCGGTGATAATTACATCGCTGTTTTCTTTCTCCCATACAGCACGCATTTTTACGCTGCCTTTGCCCGTTTCGTATATGGTGCTTATTTCTTCTGGCGTACTGATAATCTCGGCGTTTGTTGGGTAATCTGGCGCTTTAATAAAAGCACGTAACTCATCCAAACTACTGGTTTTTTTCTTCAACAGTTGCAAGCAAGCATTCACAACTTCGCGAAGATTATGCGGTGGAATATCGGTTGCCATTCCCACGGCAATACCTGATCCGCCGTTTAATAATACATTGGGTAAACGCGATGGCAATAGCGATGGCTCCTGCATTGTGCCGTCAAAATTGTCAACCCATTCAACCGTGCCTTGCCCTAACTCTTGCAATAAGACTTTGGCATACGCTGTAAGGCGTGATTCGGTATAACGCATAGCGGCGAAGGACTTAGGATCATCTTGCGAACCCCAGTTGCCCTGCCCGTCTACCAGCGGATAACGATACGAAAATGGCTGAGCCATTAACACCATCGCCTCATAACAAGCAGAATCACCATGCGGATGAAATTTACCGAGTACATCACCCACAGTACGCGCTGATTTTTTATGTTTGGATACGGCAGATAAACCCAACTCAGACATCGCATACACAATGCGACGCTGTACAGGTTTTAAACCATCACCGATATTGGGAAGCGCACGATCTAAAATAACGTACATGGAGTAATCTAAATATGCTTTTTCGGTATAAGCTTGTAGTGGAATGCGCTCAATGCCGTCGTGATCGCCCGGGCCTCCGCCATCTTTTTTTATTGTATCTAAATTAAGAAGATCAAGTTGTGTTTCATCTACCATGCTTTTAAGAATGCCTCTAAATGTGTCTGCCCGTTTTGCGCTTGTAATTTTAAATCATCTTGTAATAAAGTAAATTCTTGATCTATTGTCTGGCGCGAACTTTCTCCGCACATCAACTGATAACGAAGATAGACCAGATAAGTATTCAAAACATCGGTTTCACAATAATTTCGAATACCTTGAAGGTTACCTGACTGAAATTCATCCCATACTTGAGAGCCATCCATGCCCATTTTACCTGGATAGCCCAGTTGCTTGGCAATATGATCTAAAGGCGCTGTTGCATCTGGGTTGTACATTGATAGCTCGTATTTCACATCATGATGATAGTAATCACTCTCTTCTGACCAATGATCTGGTAGGCTAATCATGTTTTTTAAAGCACGATAACGTATCACCGGAAAATCAAAATGTGAGCCATTCCACGATACCAAGTCTGGCTTTTTGGCATCAATTTCTTCAAAAAAAAGTTTTAACAAATCACTTTCTGTACAGCTTTCATCACCCAAAGATTTTACTGAGAGCGCCTTTCCCATGTCATCACCCATACCTCGGTGCAACACCGAGATAGCGATTATTTTATGAAGATAAAGTGGTAAAAAATCTGAACCTGTTTTTTGCTGATGTATATGTTTCATCGCTTTAGCAGTGCTTTTATCATCCAAGCCTTTCAGGTCAAAAATCGCTTGCCCGCCTTCAATATCAGGGATGGTTTCTATATCAAAAACTAAAATATTCATGCGGGAAAAACTCCTGTTGATATGTATCTATCACCTCTATCACAAATAATGGTAACGATGGTTGCATTTGTAACATCTTGCGAAAGCTTAAGTGCTGCGGCAACCGCCCCACCCGATGATACGCCACAGAATATTCCTTCTTCTGTTGCCAGCCTATGCATGGTGTCTTCTGATTCATCTTGGGTAATATCAATTTCCATATCCACCACAGACGCATCAAATATCTCGGGTAAATACTCGGCTGACCAACGACGAATACCAGGGATATCTTCATCATTTGTTTTAGGTTGCACACCGATTATTTGCACCGCATTACTTTGCTCTTTTAAAAAACGCCCCGTACCTGTAATTGTGCCTGTTGTTCCCATTGCGCTGACAAAATGGGTGATTTCACCGTGGGTATCTTTCCATATTTCGGGGCCAGTCGTTTCATAATGCGCTAAAGGATTATCATTATTGGCGAACTGATTGAGTAAAAATCCATCACCCTCTTCATGCATTTTTAAGCCTAAATCACGCGCGCCTTCCATGCCACCGTCTTCTTTTGAAACGAGTATGAGCTCTGCGCCATAGGCTTTCATCGAGGCTCTGCGCTCTTCACTCATAGACGCTGGCATGATTAGCTTCATTTTATAGCCACGCATGGCCGCTACCATCGCTAATGCGATTCCTGTGTTACCGCTAGTGGCCTCGATTAGCGTATCGCCAGGTTTGATATTTCCACGAGCTTCTGCGCGTGTAATCATGCTGTATGCAGCGCGATCTTTTACAGAACCTGCGGGGTTATTTCCTTCAAGTTTTACGAGGATGGTATTGGAGGTGTTATCTACAAGCCTTTGAAGCTTAACAAGAGGTGTCTTACCTATAAACGACTCTATACTTGGGTAGTTCATGAGACCATATCTCGTACAAATCGTCGAAAAAGAGGGGGGGGTGGTCTTATAAAAAGCTAATTTATTCATATTTTTGTCCCTTTTTACCCTTATTTGAGGGGTATTTGCTATTAAGACTCTAAAATCACATAAGCAATTGCATATTCTCGCTCATCACTTAATGATATAAAGGACTTTTTTACACCCAATTCATTGGCTACTTCTAATGTTTTACCGTGCAATGTCAAGGATGGTTGTCCATTCTCATTATTACTAATTTCTATTTCTTGAAAAGCGACACCATGCGCAATGCCAGTGCCTAAAGCTTTAGCAACCGCTTCTTTGGCTGAAAATCGCTTTGCGATATAAGTTTTAGGATCTTTTAAGTCCCGCATAATCTTCAACTCATTTCTATGCAAAATACGTTCAGCAAAACCTTTAGGGTATTTTTTAAAAATACGTTTTATACGGGATATTTTTACTAAGTCTGTGCCGATACCGATGATTGCCATTTTTATGTATTCTCTATTTTGTTATCTGCGCTGTTCTCTGTGCCATTTTTTACACCGTTACGGGCATTATCCATAATTTCAATCATTTGACGAGTCGCTCTGCTGATACCCACAAATATTGCACGAGAGATAATTGAATGACCAATATTAAGCTCTCGAATTTCAGGGATTGCCGCTATTATTTGTGTGTTTGAATAATCCAAGCCATGCCCTGCATTAACGTGAATACCTTGTGCATGAGCAAACTCCGTTGCTTCGACGATGCGATCAAACTCTCGTTTTTGCTCATCCCCTGTGGCATTGGCATAAGTGCCCGTATGAAGTTCAATCACAGGCGCGCCTATATCGTTAACCCGTTTGATGTGTTCGATACTTGGTTCTATAAAAAGAGAAACACGAATACCTTCATCGCTTAACTGCTTGGTAGATCTTTTTATACGATCAAATTGTCCGATGACATCAAGCCCGCCTTCGGTTGTTAATTCTTCTCGCTTTTCTGGCACGATACAACCGTCTTCTGGTTTTACTTCACAGGCAATATCGACCATTTCTTGAGTAGCCGCCAACTCTAAATTCATCCTTACTTTGCATTGTTTACGCACATCATAAACATCTTGGTCTTGAATATGACGACGGTCTTCTCGCAAATGTATGGTAATAGCTTGTGCGCCTGCCTCAACCACAAGAAATGCCGCTTCTAATAAGTCTGGATAAGCTGTTCCACGCGCCTGTCGCAATGTTGCTACGTGATCAATATTCACACCGAGTTCAATCGGATTGATTACATTTCCTGATATTTTTTCTTCCATGATATCGTCTAATGTCCAAAGGACACCTCTATAAATTCAATAGTTTACGAGAGTTAATTGTGCGAGGAGTTAGGCGTAAAAACACAGCATCAAGAAAAGCTCTGAGCTCTTTCCATTGATGCTCTTGTAAGCTCTGAATATCTTGCAAAGCTAATATCAACTCACCCTTAATCAAAATTGAATTTGAATCAACAACAGGGTCAGATGCGAGAGATATTCCCTCCTCCAAGCTGAAACGATACCGCATTTCAGAGGAAATTGCTTCATCTGATTGTGTCTCTACAGGCAAACCCAAACAGGCTAATAAATAAAGTTCAAAGCGCATCATTATTTGTTTATTGATAGCGGAATCGCCTAGTTTGTGAAGGGTATATTTATACGCTGAAAATAAGGCGGGTTGCGGAGCATGTTGTTGCAAAAGCAGTAACAACAATTCGTTTAGATATAAACCCATCATCATTTCAGAAGCAGGGATTGTGTGGCGACCACGCTCATCAGCTTCGGTAAGTGTTTGCACATTACCCTTGCCAATCCAATTCAAATCTAAATATCGAAAAGGCTCTAAAGAACCTCGCATGATTTTTCCACGCTTTTTTGCAGGGCGTGCAACACAGCATATCCGACCGAAGTCTTCGGTGAATATATCAGCTAATAGACTATTATCACGAAAAGGTCGGTGGTTTAGGATATAGCCGAATGATTGCAACTTGTTTAAAGTTCTCTGTTTGAGATAATTCCGAGTTCATTCAAGTGACGGGGGTTATTTTGCCAATTCTCTTCCACCTTCACCCACTGTTTAAGCATAACTTTTTTCATCAAGAACTCTTCTAATGAGCGACGTGCTGACTGCCCTATTCGCTTTAAGGTTTCACCTTTTTTGCCGATGATAATACCTTTCTGGTTTTTACGGTCAGTCCAAATAACCACTTCTATCGTCACTAATTTGTCCGTTTCCTCAAAAACCTCTATTTCAACAGCAGTGGTATAAGGCAACTCTTCGTGTAAGTTTAAAACTAGTTGCTCACGGATCAATTCGCCACAAATAAAGCGCACTGATTTATCAGTAATATGATCTTCGGGGTAGATAAAATCTGATTCTGGAACAATCTTTAAAAGTGACTCAATAACGATATCGGTGTTAATACCCTTAGATGCCGAAACGGGAATAATGTCAGTAAACTCTCTTTTCGCGCCTACTTTTTCTAAATAAGGAAACAGCCGATCCTTTTCTTGAATTCGGTCAACCTTATTCAACAACAGTATTACAGGTTTCTTAGTATGCTTTAAACGGCTGAGTACAAAATCATCTTCATCTGTCCATTTGAGCGCTTCAACAATCATAATGATTGCATCAACATCTTCTACCGCTGCGACTGCCTCGCTGTTGAGTGTTCTATTTAAGAGGTTTTTTGAGTTTAAATGAATACCTGGCGTATCGGTAAAGATAAGCTGATAACCAGAATCGTCTTTCTTATCCAGCTCTGTAACAATACCCCGAATATTCGTACGTGTTGTTTGAGGCTTATTGGCAATAGCAGACAATTTATAGCCGACAAGATGATTCAATAATGTTGATTTTCCGACATTCGGACGACCTATAATGGATACTGTCCCACATTTTTTACTCATCTATTTACTACTCTTGTTATTTAGCTTTTTAGCTTGTTTTTTCGCATTTTGATCAGCTTTAAAATTTTTCATTACTATTTCATAAGCATTTTGTGCTGATTGTTGTTCCGCTTTTCTACGGCTACCTGCTACGCCTTTAGTTTTTATATCCATACTCTCTATTGTACATTCAGCAGTAAATATTTGACGATGCGCATCACCTGTTGTGCTGATTAGTTCATATTGGGGAATATCATAACCGCGTGATTGGAGGATTTCTTGCAAACGACTTTTTGGATCTTTTAAATCATCTTCAGAAGGAAGTTGTTGTAAGCGATCAGTATATATCTTTAGAACAAAGCCAGTAGCCGCATCCATTCCTTTTTCAAGGTAGACACTTCCTATTACTGCCTCTAAGGTATCAGATAATATCGATTTTCGGCGAAATCCACCACTTTTTAATTCACCTGCACCTAAACGCAAAAAATCGCCCAATGAAAGCTCATTGGCGATTTCTGCAAGTGTATTTTCATTTACAAGGGATGCACGAAGACGTGATAGGTAGCCTTCTGATGCTTTAGGCTGCTGACGATAAAGAGCATTAGTAATAATTAATCCAAGTACGCTATCCCCTAAAAACTCCATACGCTCATTGTGTTTTCCATTTGCACTACGGTGAGTGATAGCCTGAATAAAGCAATCTGTAGCCATATGATCTTGATCGAGGAAACTTGTAAGTTTAATAGATTGCATCTACCCAGCGAACCTGTAATAAGAATTACAGCATTTTATCATAGCCACACAATAAAAATCATAAGCAGTTAATCTTAACTGAAACTATTTTACTAACACTTAACTTTTAATAATTGCTACAGGCTTAACTTAGCGCAAGTTCAACTTTCGTTTTTTTCTCTCGCCTTCACTTTTATCAATCTTACTTTCGATAACCACATCAGGCTCACCTAAAACGACAGCATGTTTAAACTTTATAAGAAAAAACAAGTTACCAATCCAAGATTGAGGAACATCGTAAGCTACTGTCAATATACGGCGACTACTTTTTTTATCTTTCTTGAGGGTAAAAGGATTTTTAGTTTTATATTTCTTTGGAGTGTTTGGTCGACTATTATAATAAGCATCTTCCAAAGCATAAAGACTATTAACAGTAAGGTGTTTCTCAATTTTTTGATTAATTTGGCGCATATTGGCCTTTTTAATCCCCTGAGTTGAAGCAATTACCCTCATTAAGCCTTTAACATTATTAAATTCCACATAATAAGGAGCTACTTTTACTACTGCACTAGCTGCCATAACACCTAAACTAGCAACAATTAGCCAACTAACCAAAGTTGCACCACGCTGTTTTCTATTATTTATTTTCATTATTATTCTCGACGAGATTCTTTATTGTTATACACTTACTATTGGATTACACCCTCACATTATACTCTTGAAGAATTAAGCTAAGCTGAATATTAATTTACAGGGACTCCAATTCGACTAGATTGAAAACCATCACCTTTATCCAACCAATTCCAATGCATCCAAACTAATGATGCCTTTCCAACTAAATGTGATTTCGGTACAAACCCCCAAGACCGGCTATCGCTACTTTTATCTCGATTATCCCCCATCATAAAGTAATGCCCTTCGGGCACAGTCCATTTACCAGCTTGGGTAGGAGTAGAAAAAGTAATGAGCTGATGAGGATTAGATTTAGTTAATAATTCCACACCCTGTTTAGCAAATAATGTATTACCAGAGTTATCCTTGTATTGATAATCATCATCTGATATCACCACTACAGGTTTAGCATTGATGATTAATCTTTTTTTCGCAGTCCATTCGATATGATCACCAGGCAAACCAATTACTCGTTTTATATAATAAACCTGAGGACTTTTAGGATAACGAAACACAACCACATCACCCCGCTTAGGCTCACCAACGTCCATAATTTTAGTATTAAGAATAGGTAAACGTAATGCGTATGAGTATTTTTTGACTAAAATAAAGTCACCCACTTCAAGTGTTGGAATCATTGAACCTGAAGGAATTCTAAAGGGCTCAGCAATAAAAGATCGCAATACTATAATAAGTAAAAATATGGGGAAAAAAGATTTTGCATAATCCAACAAAATAGGATCAAGCTGACCCTCGGTACGAGATACTTTACCTACTATAAAATAGTAATATAGTAAAACTAGCCCAAAAAAACTCGTGCCAATAATTAGAATTAACTCTAAATTCAATTGCATTTTGTACTAGTTATCATCTCTTTTTAACACTGCTAAGAATGCCTCTTGTGGTATTTCGACATTCCCCACTTGCTTCATACGTTTCTTACCTGCTTTTTGCTTTTCTAAAAGCTTTCGCTTACGAGAAACATCACCACCGTAACATTTAGCCGTTACATTTTTACGTAAGGCTTTCACATTGGAGCGTGCAATGATATTTCCACCAATAGCCGCCTGTATTGCTACATCAAACATTTGGCGTTGAATGACCTCTTTCATACGCTCAACTAATACACGCCCACGATTTTGTGAGAAATCTTTATGAACAATGATAGAAAGCGCATCAACTGGCTCACCATTGATTAAAATATCTACCTTTACGAGTGGCGCAGTTTCAAAACGATCAAGCTCATAATCAAATGATGCATAGCCACGGCTAACTGACTTTAGTCGATCAAAGAAATCTAAAACAACTTCACTTAATGGCAAATCGTAAGTGAGCGTTACTTGATTACCAAGATATTGCATTTCTTTTTGCACACCACGCTTTTCGATACACAATGAAATAACATTACCCACATATTCTTGCGGCATCATTATAGTGCCGCGAATAATTGGCTCACGAATTTCTTCGATATAATTGATTGCGGGTAAATCTGCAGGGTTATGTACTTTAATTGTCTCACCTTTTGTGGTGACAACTTCGTAGATTACTGATGGCGCTGTAGTAATCAAATCTAAATCATATTCTCGTTCTAGTCGCTCTTGGATAATTTCCATATGCAACATACCTAAGAAACCACAACGAAAACCAAAGCCCAGTGCCTGTGAGGTTTCTGGCTCATAATGCAGTGATGCATCATTGAGACTAAGCTTATCCAAAGCATCTCGTAAATTTTCGTAATCTTCTGCACTTACAGGAAACATGCCTGAGAAAACGCGTGGCTGAATTTCTTTGAAGCCTTGCAATGCTTCTGTCGCAGAGTTTTTCACAGTGGTAAATGTATCACCCACTTTTGCCGCTTCAATATCTTTAATACCAGCAATAACGAAACCTACTTCACCCGGTAATAGTTCATCTTTATCTTTACGTTTTGGAGTGAATATACCAACATGATCTACTTGATATTCTTGCTTGGTAGACATTGGCATAATCTTAGTTTTTTTACCAATCTTACCGTCGATGACACGTACCAATGAAACGACACCTAGGTAATTATCAAACCACGAATCAATAATCAGTGCTTTTAAAGGTGCATCAGGGTCGCCTTTTGGTGGCGGAATACGCTCAACCAGCTGTTCAAGCAACTCTTCGATTCCCACACCTGTTTTACCACTCACATGAATCGCATCTGTGGCATCAATACCGATAATTTCTTCTATTTCTTGAGATACGCGATCAACATCAGCAGCTGGCAAATCAATTTTATTGAGAACAGGAACAACTTCTAGATCAAGATCAATTGCGGTATAACAGTTGGCAACACTTTGTGCTTCGACACCTTGTGATGCATCAACAACTAATAATGCGCCTTCACAGGCAGACAATGAGCGTGAGACTTCATAAGAGAAATCCACATGACCGGGAGTATCGATAAAGTTCAGATGATAAGTTTCACCATCTTTTGAGTGAAAATCTAAGGAGACACTTTGCGCTTTAATGGTAATACCACGCTCGCGTTCAATATCCATTGAATCTAATACTTGTGAGTCCATCTCACGTTCACTCAAGCCTTCACAGGTTTGGATAAAACGATCCGATATTGTGGATTTACCGTGATCGATATGGGCAATTATTGAAAAATTTCGTATATTTTGATTTGCTTCAGCCATGTTTTTTCTATGTATGTGTTTTTATGAAGCGAGTGATTTTCTCAACTCTACTTCATCAAAGAAATGATAGAAAACAACTTCGCCTTGGTAAGTCACTACTGGGACATCTACATTATATTTTTTACGTAGTACAGGGTCAGCATCTATATCTATCTGCTTAATCTCATATCCCAACTCTGCTTGTAGCTGAAACAAAGAAGCCACCACCTGTTCACACAAGTGGCAACCGTCGCGATAATACACTATTAGGACTGGTGGGAGTATCTGCATTTTCAATGCGGCATTAGATTAATGCTACTTTTCATCTATTTTTATTTCTTCGGCTTTTAATGCCAAAAATCTTGCAGACCCTTCTCTTAAAACGAGAATTGCATAGGTTTGACCTGAAACCAAGTCTTTTGAAAGCTCTTCAAAACGCTTAATACTATCCAGTTTTTCGCCTTTAAACATTAGTAGAATATCACCACGCTCAATACCTGCTTTTCGCGCAGCAGACCCCTCTTTTCCACTTTTAATATTTTTAACTAAAATTCCCCCCTCCACATCCAATGACTCTTTTGCCGCGTCATCTAAGATTGCGAGCTCCATGCCCATTACTCTATTTATTTTCTTTTTAGGTTTAGGTTCTTCTTTTTTAGCTGGTTTTTTTACATCATCATCGCTAGGTAGCTCTTCTAGCTTTAAACTCAATGTCTGAGTTATTCCACCGCGCCTTACCTTTATATCTACCGCTTTTTCTATTGGCGTTGAACCCACTAAAACAGGTAATGCAGATGCATTTCTCACAAATTTACCATCAAATTCTAAAACGATATCACCTTGTTTTAACACATCTTTCGCTGGGCCATCCTTCATTACATCCACAATTAATGCCCCATGTGGCGTATCAAGGCCAAACGAAAGTGCAAGCTCTCTAGTAACCTCTTGAATATAAACGCCTAACCACCCTCTAGAAACCTTACCTTTATTCTTTAATTGCTCCACTACATTCTTGGCAACATCGACAGGTATAGCAAAAGAAACTCCCATAAAGCCCCCTGTACGACTGTAAATCTGTGAGTTAATACCCACTACCTCGCCCTTCATATTAAATAATGGGCCACCCGAGTTACCAGGGTTTATCGCAACATCAGTTTGTATAAAAGGCACATAATTTTCACTCGGCAAACTGCGACCTTTCGCACTCACAATACCCGCAGTTACACTATGATCAAATCCAAAGGGAGAGCCAATCGCTATGACCCACTCACCTACTTTTAGTGCTTCGGAGCTACCTGTTTCTAGTACAGGTAAGTTTTCAGCTTCTACTTTTAATAAAGCGACATCACTACGCTTATCACTACCGACTAATTTTGCAACTAACTCACGTCTATCGTTAAGTTTTACAATTATTTCGTCTGCCCCAACGATTACATGATGATTAGTAACAATATACCCATCTTTAGAAACAATAAATCCAGATCCCAATGAGTGGGTTTCTTTTTCTACAGGATAGCCCCCGGCACCTTCCCCACGATCAAAGAATCGGCGCATTAACTCATCCAGCATTTGATCTTTTTCTGAGTTTCCTCTCGAAAAACCAGGTTTCAAAGACTTTCTATCCTTAGGGTTTGTAGTCGTACTAATATTTACAACCGCAGCACTGTGCTTTTCAACCAACGTCGTGAAATCAGGTAACTCAGCAGCATTAGCTATCAAACTGAACTGAGACAAAAGAAAACCTAATAAAAAAACTGAAATTCTTTTTACAAACAACATAATTTACTCTCTAGCTATAAACTTATAAATATTTTGATGGGTACATACGATTGCTGAACTGATGATCTATAGCTATTTAAGATTTTAAAATACAAATCATCGAAAAAAGAGGGAGGTGGTTTTAAAACTATACTCATAAAACTTAATTTTTTATTCTTTTTTAGTTTTACCGAGTATTTGGGGTGTAAATGCTTCAGAAACTACCTTTTTTGTTAAATATTTACTCACTAATAACAAAGAAATAACCATTCCTACTATGCCAGAGATAATACTTATCCCCTCTCCAGCTATTATTTTTCCGAGCACCGCAAAAACTATCAAAGAAATTAAAGGGAAAAGATAGATCAAAAAAGTGCCCTGTAATAATTTAGAAGGTGCTAACTCCAATACGACAGAATCCCCCTCTTTTAAATCTAATGAGCTTTTTACTTTAATTTCATTATTTTTTACAACAGGTTTAAACAGCTTAACGCTACCACATGAACCCTTAGAAGAGCATTCACCACACGCTGAAGTACTTGATGTTTTTAAAAAAACATACTCCCCATCAATAAAAGAAACTTCTGCTAGTTCGCGTTGCATAGTTATAATTATTTATTTTTCCTAAGGTTCTCAACAATATTACGTAATGTATTTTCTGGCACTTCTCCTACGACTGTAATCATCGAATTTCCCTTTCGTTGGCTTATTACATTTAAAGCCCCTGAATTAATTTTTACCGCACCGAAATCTGATCCATCCGTCAATGGAGACACAAAAATAGATAACGAGCTTAAGCCATCAGAAATAATATAGTGTTTTGTTTCAGCAGCAGAATCATCCATGCTTGCATTTGATGAAGGTGCTTGGCTCATTTCAAAACCCACTGGCAAAGTTTCCATTACCCAGCCATCATCAAGGTCTGAAGATAACATTTGGCGAGTCAATTTTACCGCACGAGGTGCAACGATGGTTGTCTTATCCTTCGAAGATACCGCTTGATCTACAATCGCAGTTGCTACCCCGCCATCTACTTTAATCGATTCTACTGCATTTGAACAATTAGTATTTGGACACGCCGTTTGCCCACTATCAAGAGACAATTCTGCCTCCATTGTAGGAGCTACTGAGCCAACGCCTTCTGGCACTCGTATTTCGATAGACGTAAACATAAACTGCTCTACAGGCTTGTGTGACTTACCCACTAACATATAATCAAGCAACATACCTGTTACAGCATCAATACAGTATTTTTGTAAATAACGTTCTCTATCTTTTGGGCGAGCCGTAATAACTCTACAAGGAATGTTAGCGATACGGTTTTCACGCCCCATATCAAAAGAATAAACTTTTTTCATTTCGGGACGGATTGTAGGGATAGATGCAAAAGAGAAGTCTTGCAACTCACGTGACACCTCATTACCTTCTTCATTTAAACGCACAACGCGCTCTGTCTCTACACCATTAACAACAGTGTGATTAATATGTAAGCTCGAAAGAGTATTATTTTTTAAGTACGCCAAAGTACCAGAATAATTTAATTTATGTACCGCTATATTCATTCTGTTTAATAACTCAATAGCCTCTTCATCAGCGTGCACTGCTGGTGAAAAAGCCACCATAGGAATAATAGCTGGCACAATGAGTTTTTGTAAAAAATGTTGCAAGGGTCTAATTAACATGATCAATAATCAGCGTAAGCGATAACACGAACAGAAGGCACAAATATTGATGTCGATGCATATTGGACATGGCTATCAACATAGCGTTTTAAGAATGAACGAGCATGTGCATTGGCTTGCTTATATTCTTTTTTATCTTGAGTTATAGCATTATTACCATCAGTAGAGGCTAGCTCTGCGACTGATTTCGCTACCGCTGTTTGGTTCTCCATTTGAGCTAATTTTTCATTTTTTGCAGCCTCAGTAAAGGCAACAAGTGTAGCTGACTTTTCAGCAAGCTGATTACCTAGCTGATAATTTTGAACACCCATGAAAGCAACAGCTGCAAAAGAGGCTGCTAATGCAAAGCCACCTACGGGTCTAAGCATTGACGATGGTTTTGAACTTTGTTGATTCATCTCATCATTAGCCGCTGAATCTTGTAGTTGAACATCGTGGTATTGATCTTCTTCAGATATTTTATCATGTAATCCTGCTAAGAAACTTGGCCCAGCCACAGTAGCGGGGTTAGTAGATCTCATTGATTCACCAATCAAAGCATAGTGGGATAATTTTTTACTCAGCTCGTCACCCGAGTTATTACTAGAAGTCAGCTCATCTAAAACACGCCTTTGCTCGAAAGATCCTGCCTCATCATCCAGCACTGTAGAGAGGTGTTCAGCCAAAGATATGGGTTGATCACCGTCATTAGATTTTGATTTGTTATCACTCATGCTTCGTCCACTTTTTAAACTTCACTACTACCTTATTTTAAAGACAGCGTTTATCTGATTAAGTTCATCCCTGCAACTAATAAATTCATGTATTCAAACTATAGTCTAGTCGAACTTAAGACTTACGGAACTCATGTGCTTAAATTTTATTCTATTTATCATCAAGTCTGATCCAACAAAGGCGCCAGCTCTAACTCAATCGACTCACGCGCTCTAAATATTCGAGAACGAACTGTGCCTATTGGACAATCCATTGTTTCTGATATCTCTTCGTAACTAAGACCTTCTAGCTCTCTCAAAGTAATTGCTATCCGTAGATCATCAGGCAGTGCTTCTATTGCGCTATGAACAGTTGCTTGAATTTCATCAGTTAATGCTTGGCGCTCTGGGGTGCTAATATCTCTTAACTTATCACCACCGTCATACTGTTCCGCTTCTTGCGCATCAATGTCATCATCGGGCATACGACGGTTTTTTGAAACGAGGTAATTTTTAGCTGTATTGATAGAAATTCGGTACAACCACGTGTAAAACGCGCTATCACCACGAAAATTCTTTAAGCCACGATAAGCTTTGATAAAGGACTCTTGAGAAACATCCATCGCTATATGAGGGTCATGGACATAACGCGTCACAAGATTAATCACTTTCTGTTGATATTTGAGTACCAACACATCAAAAGCGGATTTATCCCCTGCTTGCACACGCCTAACCAATTCTAAATCTGTTTGCTTTTCGCCCATTAGGGCCGTTCTCCTCGTGGCATTATTCTCCTTTAAAATAAGAAAAACAATGTTCCCCAGCTTTAACTGTATTGTAAGAAGAGACTTTAATCGAACCGAGTTACTTTCAACTTGATAAAACTTCCGTTCTTTTCCACAAAACTCATTGCAATAGAATAACTATTACACGTGACTTCCTGAAAAATAGCGGCTGTTTTTTCTACGTTAAGATAATAACAACTGAATCAAAGACTCCTCAATTATTCTGTATATGATAATCTAATACTCGAATTTAACCAACTGAACAAATAAAATGCATGACGTTCTTATAATTGGTAGCGGTGCAGCAGGCCTTACGCTGGCTCTGAGTCTACCTGATAGCATGAAAATAGCCATCCTAAGCAAAAATTTACTCACGGAAGGCAGTACCTTTTACGCACAAGGGGGGATTTCTGCCGTACTTGATAAATCAGATTCTTTTGAATCACATATTGCAGACACACTAGATTCTGGGGCAGGCCTTTGCATTGAAGATGTAGTACGTAATGTTGTCGAAAAAGGCCCAGAAGCAATTGATTGGCTTATTAAAGCTGGCGTCCCTTTTACCCGAGAAGATAGCCACAGTGACAAACATATAGAAGGCACGGCAGGGTTGCACCTTACACGTGAAGGTGGTCACAGTAATCGCCGTGTTGCACATGCTGCTGATGCCAGTGGTAGAGCGATAGAAACCACCTTGGTTTCAAAAGTTAAAGCCATGAAAAATATTACTTTATTTGAGCATCATATTGCTATTGACTTGATCACCACACGAAAACTTCAGCAGAGTGAGCAACAACGAACTCAACGAGATAACCGTTGTATTGGTGCGTATGTATTAAATACACAGAATGATAAAATCTCTACCTTTCAAGCAAAATTTACCGTGCTTGCAACAGGTGGTGCTAGCAAAGTTTATCTCTACACCAGCAATCCAGATGGCGCGAGTGGCGACGGTATTGCAATGGGTTGGCGTGCAGGCTGTCGTGTTGCCAATATGGAATTTATGCAATTTCATCCTACCTGTCTTTATCATCCACATGCTAAATCAAACCTAATTACCGAAGCCGTACGTGGTGAAGGCGGGAGACTTTTATTACCCAATGGATCAAGCTTTATGGATAAGTTTGATCCTAGAGGCGAGCTTGCTCCACGAGATATTGTAGCGCGCTCAATTGACCACGAAATGAAACGACTCGGTATCGACTCTGTATTTTTAGACATCAGCCATAAATCTAAAGACTTTCTGCTAGACCACTTTCCAAATGTATATGCCATGTGCAGGAAGTTTGGTTACGATATGAATAAAGAGCCTGTTCCCGTTGTACCAGCCGCTCATTACACCTGTGGCGGTTTGATGGTAGATGATGCAGGGCAAACTGATTTGAATGGACTTTACGCCATTGGTGAAACTACATTTACGGGCTTACATGGCGCTAACCGAATGGCGAGTAACTCACTGCTCGAATGTGTTGTCTATGGACAATCATCATCTAAAGATATTGCAAAACGCTTTGAATCTGTAAACAATCAAACATATGACATACCAGACTGGGATGAAAGCCGAGTCACTGACTCAGATGAACGCGTTGTCATCAACCACAACTGGGATGAAATAAGACGCTTCATGTGGGATTACGTTGGTATCGTAAGAACATCAAAACGCTTACAACGTGCACGAAATCGCATAGAAATGTTACTCACGGAAATTGACGAATACTACTCAAACTTTAAAGTAACCAGCGATTTAATCGAATTAAGAAATCTAGCCGAAGTTGCACGCCTAATCATTCGATCAGCACAAAAGCGTAAGGAAAGTCGTGGTCTACATTATACGCTAGACTATCCCGACTCTGACCCAAACTTAGAAAAAATAAACAGTATTCTCGACCCTATTCGAAGAAGTAGCATCAGAAAATAACCCTAAGTAAATTCAAACAAACATGAACAAACAACGCCTACACTATATCGATGTTACACGCGGTTTTGCGGTAGCACTCATGATTATTTATCACTTTAGCTTTGATTTAAATAATTTTAGTTACATCCAAATAGACATGGATACTAGCCTGTTTTGGCAAGGCTTTAGAGTAATCATCGTCACCCTATTTCTAACCACAATGGGGATGAGCTTGGCACTCACTCATAACAAAGGTATTTGTTGGACATGCATGAAAAAACGCACCATATTTTTAGGCATAGCATCAATTTTAGTTAGCGTGGGTAGCTATCTGAATTTTCCTCAAACATGGATATATTTTGGCATCTTACACTTTATTCTATTCGCCTCCTGGCTAGGGTTACTCTTTGTAGGAAAACCTTGGTTATCATTAATTACAGCCTTAATTATTTTAGTGGGTTATTGGGCTGGCTGGCTACACACCCGCGCTTTGTTTAATCTTGTATACCAACCCTTACACTTACCCGTTCGCTATACAGAAGATATGGTGAATGTTTTCCCATGGTTTGCGCCTGTTTTAATCGGGATGTTTATTGTAGCAAAAGGCTGGCATCTTTTACCCCACTTAAAGACTAGCGCCATAAGCACTAAACTAAGCTTTATGGGACGACACTCTTTGATTATTTACCTCATTCATCAACCTATATTATTTGGCATGACATTACTGGCTTTTAAGCTTGGGGTTTAACTTAAAATTAAATTCTGAAGGGCTTACACAGGGTTTTTAAAGACTTTTGAGCCTTTTCATACACTTTTAGCTTAGGTAATAGCTTAAAAGATGATTATTCTATTTGTAAATAGACCACCCCCCCCCTCTTTTTCGATGATTTGTACGTGAAAAGCTTCTCAGAAAAATACAAAACAGCGAAAAATGAGGGGGGGGTGGCATCGTATAAATTGTTGTTTTTATTTAATTTTTACTCTGGCCCCGAATATTCTTTGTTGGATCGCGTAAACTTATCCAACCTCCCGCGCTTTCAAAGGGGAAAGTAGGTTAATAACCGTAATTTTCTGTAATAAATTCACTGTACTCTCTAGCCTAAGTATTGCAACTATGTAATAGTTGCAATACTTCAAAGTAATGCCTTATGATTAGCATAGAGACTGGAGAAACTAATGAGTAAGTTGGAAAAATTATTAAAAAAGCTAGATAACCATCATGCAACATGGGTCTGGAATGACTTAACCAGTCTATTAAAACTACTAGGCTACGAGAAAACCGAAGGTTCAGGATCACGGGTAAAATTTGATAATGGCAATCCATTAGACATGATTAACTTGCATAAACCACATCCTAGGAATGAAGTTAAAGCCTATGTGATACGACAAGTACGTGAAAAACTTCAAAGTGGAGATTTACTATGAAATTACTAAAATACAAAGGCTACATTGGTGATATTAAAGTTTCAATTGAAGATGATATTCTTCATGGGAAGCTCCTTTACATATCCGCATTAGTGACTTATGAAGGTCAGTCTGTTGACGATGTAAAAGCCTCCTTCGAAGAGGCGGTAGATGATTACCTTAAAACATGCGAGGAAAAAGACTATCAGCCAGAAGTGCCCTGCAAAGGGAGCTTTAATATCCGTATCGGGCATGATTTGCATTTAGCCGCAATGGTAAAGGCTAAAGAGATGGAAATATCGCTCAATGAATTTGTAACGGAGTCTATTAGCAATCGACTTTAGTTGGATAAAATGAATCCTTAGCGTACGTTTTCGTACCACTGGGCTCAGACCCCCTGATCAGCGGACTCTAGGGTGAGCTATATGCGCTTCTAGTTTTGTTTGTGGGCTTGGGCAGGCTGTATGCTCTTTATCTATACCACCCCCACTGTTTTTCGATGATTTGTACGTGAAAAGCTTCTCAGAAAAACACAAAACAGCGAAAAATAAGGGGGTGGGTCTATCAAAATCACCCTTTTAGGGAGATCTTTTAACTAGGAGCCTGCCCAAGAACTGTAGCCGTAGCGAGATAAAGCAATTTTGAGACAGATTTTTTTGTAGTAGGCTAATCAGTTCTCAGACAGGCTCCTAGTTATCGTTCTAAACGTCAAATTTACCCGTGGCTCTGCTACTTTTTTGGTAGGCGGTAATCTATGCAGCCAATGCCTTTGTGTTGCCCCCTTCATAACCAGCAAACTCCCATGTTGCAGATCCAAAGAGACTGTCTCTTTGCTTTGTTTATGCTTAAAAGAGAATTTACGCATTGCGCCTAAACTCAACGATGCAATCGCGCCATTTTTCTTTAAATCTTTTTCTGCATCACTATGCCACGCCATTCCCTCTTCCCCTGTGTGATACAAGTTAAGCAAGCAGGAGTTGTATGTTTCGCCTGTTTTATCTTCTACCATTGTTTTTAATGTTAGCAATTCATCAATCCATGGCAAGGCAGATTTAGTGGTATTTGAATAAGTATATTTAAAAGGGTGATCACCGTACCAAGCGACTTTTCGTTTGGTAACGATGCGCTTACCCATAACGATCGCCAAATCATTTTTCCATGTGATTTTATCCAATAACTGTTTTAAAAAATAATCAGCTTGATCCAAAGACAATAAACCACCGTAATAATCCACACTGCCATCTTTGGGCAATAGGCTTATCGGTTCACCTATTATATTTCCAAATAATTCGTGTTGATTCATGCTGATATTACTACTTCTTACGTGGAGACGGATCTTCATCCAATCGTGTAAATATTGCTAATACTGGGAGTATTTCAGCCGATGAAGCACTATCTTCTTTCGGACTACTATCACGTAATTCTGCCAAGCCTTGATCATTCACACTCAATGTAAATAAACGTTTCTCCTCAGGGTTAGTTGATGGAGCACAACTAAGCGTTAATGCTTTTTTATCCGATGCAGCCCAGAAACAATGCCATACAGCATTATTGATTTTACTCGTCGAAAACTCAGCCCTACCCTCAAAACCTGCTACTAAACGATCAACGCCCAGGGCATTATCCCCCACCGCCTTCCAAACACCTGTAGCGGGGTGTGGTGAACAAGCACTTAAAAATAATGACAACAAGATAATAAAAGCAGAGAAATAAAAGCGTATGATTTTCATAACAGCACTAGAAACAATATAAAAATTAAAAAACAAGGCTAACATGCAGTAATTTACAATCACACTTTTTCTTATAAAAGCATGATCTTCGTCAGAATTAAAATCCTATCCTTGTCAGATATAACAAAACAGCATAAAATCGCGCATCGTTTTGTTTAATCCAGACGATCCAGGAAGAGTGTCCGAGTGGCCGATGGAGCACGCTTGGAAAGCGTGTGTACGTTTATCCGTACCGAGGGTTCGAATCCCTCCTCTTCCGCCAGATACAAAGAAGCCCGCTTATGCGGGTTTTTTTGTATCTGGCGGAAGAGGAGGATGTTTCACATTGACCATTAAAGTCTATCGATAACGACTACTAGGAAACCAAGCCCGACT
>Ga0256840_1001254_pt1 | contig 24341 bp, 21 predicted proteins | sample 355202metaG_FD_185969 | JGI IMG/M metagenome (GOLD analysis project Ga0256840, IMG submission 185969) | Hydrothermal vent microbial communities from Mid Atlantic Ridge, Atlantic Ocean - 355-202 | ecosystem: Environmental > Aquatic > Marine > Hydrothermal vents | place: Atlantic Ocean: Mid...
AATAAAAGCAGATGATAAGGATTGGGTTTGGATAGAGGTAAGCGCTGAGACTAGTTTGCCCAGATTGTTAAGATTTTGTCTGAGTTTTGGGTTTTCCGGTTTAGAAGGATTGGTGGGCATTCCAGGAAGCGTAGGTGGAGCAATAGCGATGAATGCAGGTAGTTTTGGTTATGAGATGGGCAAGGTTTTAACTGAACTCATGGTTTGGTCCTTAGAGGGCAAAGTCCAATTAACTTTAAAGGACGTGCGTTTGGGGTATAGAACCTTTGAGTGCAACTTGGATGATTACGCAATTTTAAACGTTGTTTTAAAGTTAAGGAAAACGGGCCCTCAAGAGGTAAAGGCAAAACTTAAAAAATATTATGGCCAGAAAAAACAAACTCAGCCTTTAACCTATCCCAGTGTTGGTTGTATCTTTAAAAATCCTCTGGGAAAAAGTGCGGGTAAAATCCTGGACGAGTGTGGACTAAAAGGAGTGCGCAAGGGAGACGTTGTTTTTTCTGAAAAGCACGCCAATTTTTTGCTTAATTTGGGTGGGGGACGATCGGATGATGCGCTTTATTTACTTAAACTGGCTCAAGAAAAGGTAGCTAGACGCACTGGTTTGAGTTTAGAGCCAGAAGTAAAGATCGTGGATTAGATTATGAATACGTGCGCTAATTGTCGCAGCAGCAACTGGATCAGGTGGATTGCTCAGGTTTTTGTTGCTGGGTTTAGGTTGACTTTTAGCCTTGGTTTGATTGTTTTTTTTCTTTGGGTTATTTTAAAGGGATATACGTATATTACGTCTTCTCCTGTGTTTGCCTTAAAGCAGGTAAGGATTCAAGGAAACTACGTATTGTCAGAAAAAAAGATTTTGTCCTGGCTTCAGTTAAAAAAAGGAATGAACTTGTTTCAGCTGAAAATAGATCAGTTAAATTATAAACTAAACTCTAATCCCTGGGTTAAAACGAGTATCATTAAAAGGGAATTGCCAGATACGTTGGTTATAACTATTCAAGAAAAAGAACCTTGTTTTTTGGGTTATGAAAAGGGTAAGGTTTATTACTTGGATCAAAATGGACAAAAAATTGAGCAAGTAGATTATAATAACTACGTATCGTTGCCTGTGTTAGCAGTTCAAGATAAGACTGCTTTAATGGACCAGGATTTAATGGCTATAAGACAGGTAATTTTAAATGGTCTTTTTCCGTTTAACTGGCAGGATATTGGTCTTGTTGTTTTGAGTGAGGATAGGCTCAAAATTTTTGTTGATAGCTGGAGAATATGGCTGGTTTTGGATAAAACAACGTTAAGAGATTCGGTCTTTAGTTTAAAAACTTTAGTAAAACATTTAATGGCAACGGGCCAAAAGGATAAAATTGAGCAGATTGTGGTTATAAAAAATAAGGCCTGGGTTGCCTTTAAAAAATAATAAAATTTAATAAATTTAAACAGGAGAGTGCGTTATGTCCAATAATAACCTGGTCGTGGGCTTGGATCTTGGAACTACGAAGATTTGTTGTGTGGTAGGAGAAATTACCGAAGATGGAGTGGACGTAATAGGTATTGGAACCAGCCCTTCTACTGGTTTACGTAAAGGAGTTGTAGTCAACATTGATCAGACGGTTAATTCTATTAAACACGCCATAGAAGAGGCTGAACTTATGGCCGGGCAGGAAATTCGCAATGTCTATACCGGGATAGCGGGTAGCCACATCAAGGGTTTTAATAGTCATGGCGTGATTGCGGTCAAAGGGGGAGAGGTTACGACCAAGGACGTAGATAGAGTTATTGATGCGGCCAAGGCCATTGCTATTCCGTTGGATAGAGAGGTGATTCATATTTTGCCTCAAGAATTTATAGTTGATGATCAAAGAGGGATTGCTGATCCTTTAGGCATGGCTGGGGTACGTTTGGAGGTAAGAGTGCACATCGTAACTGGGGCAGTAAGCAGTGCGCAAAATATTGTGCGTTCTTGTCACCGCGCAGGTTTAGACGTTGAAGATATTGTTTTAGAGTCTATAGCGTCTGCTGAGTCTGTGCTGACCGAAGAGGAAAAAGAAATTGGAGTTGCCCTGGTAGATATTGGGGGAGGGACTACGGATATAGCCATTTTTTCCAAAAATTCTATTCGACACACATCTGTTTTGGCTGTAGGCGGCACGAATTTAACTAGCGACATTGCTTTTGGTCTTAGAACCCCGATGGCTGCAGCAGAAAAGATAAAGGTAAAGTACGGTTGCGCTTTGGCAGAAATGGTCGGCGAAAGTGAGGTCATAGACGTGCCTAGTGTAGGCGGAAGGCCTTCGCGCAAACTTTCCAGACAGATTTTGGCTGAGATTTGTGAGCCAAGAATGGAAGAGATTTTAACCTTGGTCGAGCAGGAATTGGTCCGTTCTGGGTTTAAAAAGGCCATTGGAGCAGGCGTGGTTTTGACCGGCGGTGCCTCTTTAATTGCTGGACTGCAAGAGTTGGCTGAACAAATCTTTGATGCCCCAACTAGAGTTGCCAGTCCGCGTAAAGTAGGGGGTCTTAAGGACGTAGTGAATAGTCCCATGTACGCCACTGCAGTAGGTTTATTAAAGTATGGGGCCAATAAAAGGAATAAGGAAGGAAAGTTTAGAATTAGAGATAAAAATATTTTTGATAAAATTTTAGGTCGGATGAAAAAGTGGTTTTCAGATATAGCTTAAACCTAACATTTTAAGAAGGGGGTAAGGATAATGGAATTTTTAGAATTGGATATGGAAGGTATGGCCAAGATTAAGGTCGTAGGCGTAGGTGGAGGCGGAGGTAATGCCATCAACAACATGATCTGCTCTGCCATGCAAGGGGTTACCTTTATTGCGGCCAATACAGACGTTCAGGCCCTCAAAAACTCCAAGGCTGAGTATAAAATTCAGCTGGGGGAAAAACTGACTAAAGGGCTTGGAGCAGGAGCCAATCCTGAAATAGGAAAACAAGCTGCAGAAGAGAGTTTAGACGTGATCAAAGAGGTGCTGGCCGACAGTGACATGGTTTTTGTTACGGCTGGTATGGGCGGTGGCACAGGCACTGGAGCTGCACCAGTTATTGCTCAAGTGGCCAAAGATTTAGGGGCATTAACCGTAGCCGTAGTAACCAAACCCTTTTTCTTTGAAGGCAAGAGAAGAAGTCAGTTGGCCGAGCAGGGGATAAAAAACTTAAAAAAAGTAGTAGATAGTATTATTACTATACCTAATGATCGCCTTCTTTCTTTGGCTGCGAAAAAAGCTGCTTTTGTTGAAATGTTAAAAAAAGCAGATGAAGTTTTGTACTATGCAGTTAAAGGCATTTCTGATTTGATTACAGTTCCTGGGTTGATCAATTTGGACTTTGCCGACGTCAAGGCCGTTATGGCTGAGATGGGTCTGGCCATGATGGGCACTGGTATTGGACAGGGAGAAGGTCGGGCCAAAGAGGCGGCCATGAAAGCAGTTACTAGTCCTTTGCTCGAAGACGTTTCCATTGACGGAGCCAAGGGAATTTTGATGAACGTAAGTTGTGGTCCTGACTTGAGTGTTGATGAGATTAGTGAGGCTGCCAGTATTATTCACGACGCTGCTGACGAAGATGCCAAGATCTATTTTGGAGCAGTAATTGACGAAAGCATTGGCGATGAATTGCGGATTACGGTAATTGCCACTGGTATTGAAGATAAAGAAGAAGATAAGGCTAACGAAACCAGTCAAGGCAACGTTACTTCTTTGAACAAGGTAAAAAAAGAAAAGGAAGTGCTGAGTAAAGAAATAGCTAAAGATATAGAAAACGAAGACGACTTGCGCATTCCAGCTTATTTGCGTAAGGGGAAAAAGTCTGTCCCAAGAACAGCAGCCCAGGTTAATGGCGATGATTTTATCTTTGAAGAAGATGAGTTTGAAATTCCTGCTTTTATTCGCAAACAAGCTGATTAAAAATTAGTTTTGGACAAAATCCCTCCAATTATTTTTTTGGGCAATAAAGGCATTCCGGCTCAAGAGTGGGGAGGAAGACTTGCGGTTGCAGTAATTTTTCCGGAAAAAGAAAGTGTTGCTCTGGCCAATTTGGGCTGGCAGGTGATTTTGCGCGAACTCCTTTGGCGCGATGAATTTGTGGTGGAACGTTTTTGGGGACAGGCCCGCAACCAAGATAGCTTATTTTCTATTGATCAAAAAAAACATCTGCGTTTGTTTCCTGTTTGGGCCTTTAGTCTTAATTTTGAATTGGATTTGTTAAACGTAGCCAGGTTTTTGGACAAGGCTGGTCTGGATTTGGACTCCAAAAAACGAGACGATTTTCCTCTGATTATAGGAGGAGGTCCCCTTTGTTTTTTAAATCCAGGGTCTTTTTTGCCGTTGTTTGATTTTTTGTGGGTGGGCGAAGGTGAACAAAAGTTTGTCCAGCTTTTACTTCAAATTAAAGACAAATTTTTTTGGGGGGCCAGTAAAAAAGAATTGGTCGCCATTGCCGAGCAAAGCCCACACGTGCTTTCTGCTCAAAAATTAAAAGCCAAACGCTTTATTTCTTCTTTTAAAGAACCTGCTTATTCTTTGTTTGTAAGTAAAAAAAGTGTTTTTGCCGATTCTTTGCTTTTGGAGATAAATAGAGGCTGTCTGTATGGATGTAGATTTTGTGCTGCTGGCTATATTTATAGACCCTTTCGAGAAAGTTCTGTTCAGAGATTAAAAGAGATAATAAAGGAAATTGGTCCAAGAAAAGTAGGCCTAGTGGGTACGAGCTTGACTGATTGGCCAGAATTAAAAAATTTTTTGGTCTGGTTAATGGAGCAAAAGATCAAATTTAGTTTGTCTTCGCTGCGTATGGATGGACTGGATGACGACCTTTTATCTTTACTTCGTCAACACGGAACTAGAACCATAACCATTGCTGTAGAAGGAATTAGCCACAAGATTAGACGGGCTATTAACAAAAGGTTTTCTTTGGAAAAATTCTGGCAGGTAGTAGATAAGTTGGCTGAATTGAACTATAATGTTTTGAAACTTTATTTTATCTTAGGTTTTAATTTAGAACTAGAAGATGATTTTGCAGAATTGGAAAATTTTTTTCAACGCTTGGACCGGGAACGAAAGGGAATAAATCTAATTCAAGTCAGTGTAAGCTGCTTGGTCCCAAAACCTTGGACTCCTTTACAGTGGATGGTCTTAGACGACGTCGCTATTTTGGAAGAAAAAGTAAATAAGTTTAAAAAAATAATAAAACCGTTTAAAGGAATAAGAATAAGCACGGAAAATCCCATCTTATCCCGAGTGCAAACTATTCTTGCTCTGGGAGATACAACTCAAGGTTTTACCTTGCTTAAACAAGCCTTAGCAGACGATTCCTGGATAAAAGCCTACAAAAAAATAGGAAAAGACCTGGAGCAAGATCTTTGGTCCAGGCCCAAAGATACATCTTTACCTTGGGAAGTAATTGACATTGGAATTAGTAGAGATTATCTGTGGAAAGAGTTTTTGCGTTTTAAAAATATAGAGTCTGGTTCCAAGTGTATAAGGAATTGTATTGGTTGTAAAAGGTGTGGATTAGATTTTGTTTTTAATTAAAGAGGTAGGTTTTTCTAATGAAAATTATTTTTAATGCCTTTGGTTTCTTAAGTCAAAAACTACAAAGCAAGGGATACGAGTGGAACAATGTGGAACTTGAGCTAGAACCAAATAGTACAGTAAAAGCAGTATGTAAAATTTTTGATTTGCAAGAAAACGAGGTAGAAGCAGCCTTTGTCAATGGAGAAGTAAAGCCCTTGCAAACGGTTTTGGCTGATGGAGACAGAGTAGCCCTGATCCCTCCAGGCACTCCAGGGCCATACCGTTTTTTATTGGGCATTAAAAAAGTAGATCCTAGCTAAAAATATTTATTTGAAAGGCGTGTAGGCAAAAATTTTTTTTGTCAATGTTGACAAAGCTCAAACAATAAAATATTTAATTATTTCAATTAATTACAGTTAGACTGTTTTGTCAAAAATTATACGTTTTATTTTTGCGGTTACATTTGGAAATGTAACTGCAAAAAGTCAAAATCTGAGTTTTCTGATAAAACAGTTTGCTTGCAATACTCTGAAATAATTAAATATTTTTTAGTTTAATCCCGCCCAATATTTATAAATTTTTCCCAGGCATTCTGGCTAGCGTACGCCATGTTTGTTTAAAAAAGGGCCATAGTTTTTATCCGTTTTTTTGATGTGATTGACCAGCCATTCGGCCAAAAAAAAGAGAACGTCTTCTCCTAATGGCTCACCTTTTAAAAACTTTTCTTCAAATTCTTGAACCTTTTCTTCAAAGTAGGCGTGTTCTTTTTTATGGTAGTCTAGTTTGTCTTTTGGATAGTTTAGTTTTTCTAAATGATATTCTTCTTCAGCAAAATGAAAGGCAGCGTATGCTCTAAGATTGGCAATAATTTCTGCTAGTTGTTTTCTGGTCTCATCCTCCTGGAGAGCAGTATAGAGTTGATTGATCATCTCTACGAGTCTTTTGTGTTGAGCGTCAATGGTTTGGACATTTACCTTGAGGGTGTCTGTCCAGTGAACCAAAACGTGTTCTTGTTTTTTGTCTTTTTTTTTGAAAAAATTTAACATAACTATCTCCTCTTTTTTTTTGAGTTTAAAACAAAAGGCACAAAAAATCAAATTGGTTGTTAGAAAATATAAAAAATCCAAACTAAAAAACTTGACTTAAGCTAAGTCTTAAGTTTATAAGATTAATCTTTAGTAAATATTTTGCCCGGGTGGCGGAATTTGGTAGACGCAAGGGACTTAAAATCCCTCGGAGCAATTAGTCTCCGTGCCAGTTCGAGTCTGGCCCCGGGCACCAGATTGGGATAAAAAAAAGAGGGACTGTACAGTCCCTCTTTTTTTTAACTTATTTTAACTGAGTTGGTTTTTAACTTTCTATGCTGATTTTTTTGGCCTTGGCCTGTTCGCTTTTGGGCAAAGTGATAGTTAGAACGCCTTTTTTGTACTTGGCCTTGATCTTATCTTCTTTTACTTCTGCGGGCAAAGGAATAACCCGGTAAAAAGAACCATAACTTACTTCCATGCGTAAGATATTGTCTTTTTCTTCTTTACTTTCTCGTTTCTTTTCTCCTTGGATCACGAGTTGATTATTTTCTAGTCTTACCTCTACGTCTTTGACATCAATGCCGGGAAGTTCTGCCTTGACAACGATTTCTTCTGGCTTTTCAATCACTTCTACCGCTGGATAACTGGTGTTCCAGTTAAGTTCTTTGGGCCAATATTCTTGGAGCATTTTTTCCATTTGATCAAACATTTCCCAGACGTTGCTGGCTGGAGCCAAGCTGGTTTCTGGTTTTTTCCTAATACTTGGTAGCAATTTATCAAACATGGCTTTTACCTCCTTTTGGCGAAATTTTATTCAGCAGTAATTTGAATCTTTTTAGGTTTGGCCTTTTCTGCTTTGGGTAAAAATAGGCTTAACACGCCGTTTTTTAGGTTGGCCTTGATTTTATCCTTATCTACGATGTCAGATAAGGTAAATTCTCTTTTAAAGTAGCCAGGAACAAACTCCAGATGAACGTCTTTGGTCTTTTCTGGCTTGGACCAGGAAGTCTTGGCCTTAATTTCTAATTCATTTTCCTTTAAGTCCAATTCTAAGGAATCCTTTTCTACTCCTGGCAAATCCATAAAGATGTAAAAACCATCTTCTTTTTCCAAAATGTCTGTATATGGAGAAAAGATAACTTCTTTGGCTTGTTCTTTTTTTACTACTTCTTGAGTCATTTTAGACCTCCTTTGTGCGATTTTTTAGGCTTCAATCTTTATTTTTTTGGTTTTGCTCTCTACAGTTTTGGGCAAAACTACCTCTAAAATACCATTTTTCATTTTGGCTTTAACCTTATCTACGTCAATGGGCACGTTTAAATTGATCACTCTTTGAAAGATCCCACACGGCCTTTCTTGGCGATAGTAAGTGCCTTGTTCAGGACTTTTTTCTCCCTTCAAGACCAGACTGCCATCGGTAATGGTCAGATCAATTTTGCTTATGTCCATCCCTGGCAGCTCTGCATATACATAAATGTTTTCTTCGTCTTCGTAGATGTTAATAGGTGGATAAGCCGTCCTTTTTTGACTGATAATGTTTGGTCTTAAAAATTCGTCAAATAAGCGATCAAATTGTCTGGGAAAGTTATAAAAGGTTTCAAAGTCTATAACCATTTTTTCACCTCCTGTTTTAAATTTCTTTAATTAAAAAATAAAACCAAAATGGTTATAGTCAAGAGGTTTATCAAAAATATAAAATAACAAAAAGATAAGTATCCGAACCAGAGTTTTTGCCCGTATAGGTGTTAAATGCCTTTGGCATATCCCTCCATAAGGTAAGAAGAAGGATAAAAATTACAAGTTAAAATCTGTAGTGGAGAACAAAAATTGAAAATACAGTAATATCAATTAATTAGCAAAAATTTTGACAAACTTGGGTTAGGTTAAAGAGATTTTTTTAGGGTAAAAAGGCAATCCAAAAGTTATCTATGCCCAAAAGGAGAGAATTGATTTTGGATTTAGACAAAAATATTGATCAGGGAGCCGAGCATGTCGTTTTGAGTCTGAATGGGTTTGGTATTGGCAGCAAAATAAGTAGAGGTAGTTATTTGCTTGACCATTTCTTGAACCAGATCAGTGCGGCTTGGAATTTGGTTAAGACCTTCAGGAGAGGTTGGAGCAGCTGTTTCTTGGAGCTGTCCATCTTCCTGGGTAATGGCCCCTACCTGTACTCCCTGGTCCAAAGGACCTGTTTGCAGGTCAACTCTGCTGGGGTTAAATCCGGGAGTGTTGACGTTGGCCAGATTGTTGGCGCTTACTTGTTGTTGGACAGCTAGGCTAGATAATGCTGAAACAGAGATAAAATCACTAATCATTGCCTTTTTCCTTATTCTTGGGAATTAAAACCAAGTAATTTTGCTCTACGATGCGCTGTTGGTTAACTATTTTAAAACCTTTTAAGAACTCGGAATGTTTTTTAAGCCTTTTTTCCGGAATGATCAAGAGGCTTTTGGGATTGGTGGCAATTATTTGTTTTAGGCGGTTAAAATCGTTGACTTCTTTGATTTTGTGCTTGGCATAATAAGTATAAATTCCAGAGTAGATTTTATAAGCAATCGGGGTGTATCCTTGTTGAATGTAACTTTTGATAATTAAGGCCTGTTGTTTTGGACTCATTAAAGCATCCAGGTTTGGCGCTATATTTCTCGCAATGTAAATAAAGGGAAAAATAAGAAGCCAGAGTAATAAGATTGGAACGTGATAATTGGGTAGAGAAGATTTAAACAATATAAGCGCAATCAAGCCGAAAATTAGACTTAAGCTAAACAGATGGATAAATTTAAGGGGAAGATGGGGTAAAAAACTTAGCCAGGGCAGGATAATAGCCAAGAGAAGAAAAAATCCTCCTAACCACTTGGCCAAGTTTATCCGTTCGGGATAAAGGTTTTTGGTAAGCAAAAGAAAACAAGGGGCAAATAAGGGTAAAAGATAAATGGCTATTTTGATACTGACCAAAGAAAGCAAACCAAATCCCGTTAGAAAAGAGGTCAGCAAAAAATTTTCGCCAGAAGATAGTTTTTTCCATTCTTGTCTGTTGAAGTTAAAGAATAAAATAGTCCAAGGTAGGACTACCAAGGGGAAAACGAGCAAGTAATGATAAAACGGCTGTTTGTGATGCCAGGAGTGGACAGCTCGGGCATAAACTTGTTTAAATAAGAGGTTGGACAAAAAACTGCTTCCCTTTACTTGCCAGATAGCGCCTAACCAGATCAGGATGCCCCCTAAAAGTCCTAATAATCCTAAGCCTATGGTTTTGTTTAAGATTAATTCCTTTTTTCTTTGGATTAGGGCAAAACAAAATAAACTCAATAAAGGCAGAGCAACTCCAAAAGGTCCCTTGGTTAGTAGGGCCAAAAAACAAAAGAAAAAACCTAGATAGCCAGCTAATTTTTGTTCAGATTGACTAAAGCGATAAAAGAAAACGTGGGCGAGAATAATAAATGAGGCAAAGAGCAGATCCATTCGAACGTAGTGAATGAGAGCCAAAAAGTAAAAGTTGGTCAAAAGAAGTGTACAACCTAAAAAAGCATAGTTTTTGTTTTTTAACGTAGTTAATCCCAGCCAATAGCTTGAGCCAAGATAGATAAAACCACTGATTGCGCTTCCTAAAAATAAAACCGTTGAGGTAGGCAAAGAGGTCAGCCACTTTAAGCCAGCTAAAAACCAAAAATACAAGGGGGGTTTGTCTGGATATGGTTGGCCATTTAAGTAGAGAACAAGCCATTTTTTGCGTTCTAGCAGATTGGTAAAAACGTCAGCATATCTTACCTCGTCAGAAAACCAAAGCTCTCTGGTGTGGAGAGAAAAAATTACGTGCAAAAGATATACACAGCTTAAGGTAAGCATAGGACGTTTAGCCCAAAAATCAAAAAAGTTAGAACGAGAAGAAAGATTGATTTTATTTACTTTGAGCATGCTTTTTCTCCAAAAGAAAAAAATAAGATAACCTGTACCAAGACCTATTAGCCAACCAGCTAAGACGTCAGTTGGATGATGTTTGCCTAAATAAATCCTAGAAAAGGCAACTAAACCAGCCCATATACCGAGAACAAAACTTAGCCAAGTTTTTTTTGTGGCCAGAGCTAGAGGTAGGCTTGCTCCAAATACTTCAGCAGTATGACCTGAGGGAAAGGAGTTGTTTTGACTGGAAAAGGAAAAAAAAGTAAAAGCAAATCCATGTCCAGGCCTTTGTCGGCCAAAAATTATTTTTAAAATTCTAACTCCTAAAAAAGAGATACTTAGCTGAAAGAAAATATAGAAACCAACTAGATATAACCGTGTTTTATCCTTGTTTTTAATGCCTATAATTAAAATGTAGGCATAAACCAAATAAAAGAGGCTATTTCCATAATCGGTAACCAATTGAAAAAATATGGTTAGATAAGGATGTTTAGGTCTAAACTGGGTAAAAAAGGTATAAATTTGGGCATCCTGGCTAAAGTAAAGCAAAGATAAAATGACGCAGGCAAAGGGAAATAAGAAGCACAGCCCGTTTAAAAAGGTTTGATGGGTTAATAATTTATTTTTAAAGTAAGAATGGATCATTTTTAAGAAGCTTTAAGCAAATATTTTTTTGTTAATTTAATAGTTAAAATTGGTCAATTTTTTTAAAACAACACAAATCGGTCTATAGCTTTTTTCGGTTGACCAACAAGCTTTGCTTTTGTTATTTGGTTTTACGTCTTAAAAATCATAGCTAGCTTTGTTCTCTGGGATCGGTCATCATCAAGGCTAATCTAAAAGCTATTTATTTTTGATGCCTTAAGACTATTTTTATGAAAAAGGAGATGAAAACAGTGAATATTTGTATCGTAGGTACTGGTTACGTTGGTTTGGTTACGGCGGCTTGTTTTGCCGAAATGGGCAATAAAGTAACCTGCGTGGACATAAATCACGAGGTGATTAAAAAGTTACAACAGGGACAGGTTCACATTTACGAGCCAGGACTAGAAGAGTTAGTTGTTCGGAATTACCGGGAAAAACGTTTGGTTTTTACTACGTCTCTGGAGGAAGGGCTAAAAGATAGCTTGTTTGTTTTTATTTGTGTGGGCACCCCCCCCAAGGAAGATGGCAGCGCAGATATGTCTTACGTCTATCAGGTGGCAGAAGACGTTGGACGTTTGATGCAGGATTATAAGATCGTCATAGATAAATCTACGGTTCCTGTAGGCACTGCGGACAAGGTTAGAAGTATAATTGCTGAACAATTAAAGCAAAGAGGAGTCAATTTAGAGTTTGACGTGGTCTCTAATCCGGAGTTTTTAAAGGAGGGGGATGCCGTAAGTGACTTTATGAAGCCGGATCGGGTAATTGTGGGTACGGATAACGTGCGTACGGCAGAATTACTAAAGACTTTGTATGCGCCTTTTGCCCGGAGTAGAGAAAAACTAATTGTTATGTCTGTGCGTAGTGCTGAGATGACCAAGTACGCTGCCAACTGTATGCTTGCAACCAAGATCTCTTTTATTAACGAAATAGCCAATATCTGTGAGAAAGTGGGAGCTGATATTGGTGACGTCAGATTGGGCATAGGCTCAGATCATCGTATAGGTTATTATTTTATCTATCCTGGGGTAGGCTATGGTGGTTCTTGTTTTCCCAAGGATGTAAAAGCCCTTATTGCTACGGCCTTACGTTATGGATACGATCCTATTTTGCTTCAGGCCGTAGATAAGGTCAATGACTTACAAAAAAAAGTGCTTGGAGTGAAGATCTTGGATTATTTTGAACCTCAAGGTGGGGTGAAGGATAAAACCTTGGCCCTTTGGGGGTTAGCCTTTAAACCCAATACCGATGACATGCGCGAAGCCCCTTCTTTGGTTTTAATTCAACAACTAACTGCACAGGGGATGAAAATAAAGGCCTTTGATCCCGTGGCTGGAGAAAAGGCCAAAAAGTTATTGGAGCAAAATCCTTTGGTGACTATTGTCGATGACCAGTATGAGGCCTTGGAAGGGGCAGCAGCCCTAGCTGTAGTTACTGAGTGGAATCAGTTTCGTAACCCCAATTGGTCTATAGTTAAAGAAAAATTACAGGCTCCAATTGTTTTTGACGGGAGAAACTTGTACTCACCCAAACTTTTGGCTGAACAGGGTTTTGCTTATTTTAGTATTGGTCGAAAACCAGTGCTAATAGAAAATAAATAGTGGTCGGGATGCGGGGATTTGAACCCCGGACTTCAGCCGCCCGAAGGCTGCACTCTAGCCAGACTGAGCTACATCCCGTAGGTTTACGGTTATAATAATGGCAAGTCCCAAAAGTGTCAAAGTATTTTCCTTAAAAGACGTGGTGAAGCGTCATTTTGACTTGGGGCAGTCAATATTTAGACTTTGTTTTAAAGCTTTGTCCGTCCTTAAATTTGAGATAAGAACGTGAACGTTTGAGTTATTTTTTACATAGCGCCAATTAACGTAGTTAGCAAAAAACTTTAGAGCTGACTTGAGAATTAGATGATCTCTGGGCAAGGAGTAGAGTAGATGAATTTTATTCAAGGAGAAAATATTGATTTAAAAAAACGGGTTAAAATGAGCGATCTTGAGTTTGGTCAACTAAGAGATTTTATTTATGCCCAAACTGGGATCTACTTGCCAGACAATAGAAAGTATCTTTTGGAAAATAGATTGGCGCATCGTCTTGCAGATTTAAATTTATTGTCTTTTGGCGCTTATTATGATTTTTTGCGTTATGATCCTGGGCGCAAACAAGAACTAAATCGTTTGTTTGACTTGATTACGACTAAAGAAACTAGTTTTTTTAGGAACCTACCTCAATTAGAGCTTTTTGAGCACGTTATTTTGCCTGAACTGTTAACTGAGCGAAAAAAAGCCGGAGAAAAAAAACTTAGGCTTTGGTCCGCAGGCTGTTCGACTGGAGAAGAACCTTACACCTTAGCTATTATTTTGGATAAGGTTTTGGGGCCAGAAAGAAAAGAATGGCAAATAGAGATTATTGCCAATGATATCTCTCTAAACGTATTAAAGCTGGCCAAACAAGGTGTTTATTCGAGCTATTCTTTGCGCACTACTCCTCCAGAAATTGTTCAGCGTTATTTTAAAAAACTAGGCAATGACAACTATCAAGTGAAACCTGAGCTCGCCGAAATGGTTAAATTCGTCCAACTTAGCTTAAACGACAAGTTTAAAATAAAACGTCTTCCTAAGACTCAGGTGATTTTTTGTAGAAACGTTATCATTTATTTTAATCAGGAAACCAAAGCCAAGGTAATAGATAGCTTTTATCATAATTTAAGCGATGGTGGGTATTTGTTTCTGGGCTATGGAGAGCGCATTGACGATATTGACCATTCCTTTAAAGTAATTACCTACCCGGAAAGCGTAGTTTATCAAAAAAAATAAATTTTTACTCCAGGTTGGCAGATTGAGGGTTGTTTTTTGATTTGGCAAGGGAAAAAAAGGGATTTTTTTTAGTTTTTTGTTCCTTATTGTGTAGATAACTATGATAAAGAAAGTAAACTTTGAAAATATCATATAAATTAAAGTTTTTTTAAGAAAAAAAAGCATTTTTTCTTGACTAAAATTTAACATTATAAAATTTCAACTAGTTAGGCTAAATAAACCTAGAAGATAAAAGTTTTAAGTAAAAACCAAGGGATAAGGGAAATTGTTTTTAAAATTATTTTATATTTCTAGTAGTTATAAGTTCAACGTTTTAGGCGAATATAGCTTAAATTGGGCTATATTTTGAGTTTGTTTTAGGGGAAGGTTTTCTTTAAAAGACTAAAACTATGATGAACACGTGGCAGCAAATTTTAAATATTTTAGAGGGATCAGTGCCAGAGCCTGTTTTTAAGGTCTGGATGCAACCATTGGAAGCTGAGTTAGAAAAAGACAAACTCTGGTTAAGGGCCAGAAACGATTTTATGGCAGGCTGGATTAGAGAAAAGTTTTTAGCCAAGATCCAGGAGGCTAGCGCTGAAGTTTTGGGCTTTATTCCAACAATTAAAATCGAGGCCAAAAAACAAAAAAAATTTCAGCCTGTTTTGGCGGAGTTAAATCAAAATTCAGCTCAAGCTCACCTGCCTATTTTGCCTGAGGTCAGATCTAGCTGTGTTTTTCGTTATTATTTTGAGGATTTTGTCGTAGGTCCCTCCAATGAACTTGCCTTTTTAGCCTCCAAGAGTTTTTCTCAAAATCAGGTTTCTACAGATCAATTGTTTTTGTGCTCTGCGCCTGGTTTGGGCAAAACTCATCTAGTTCACTCGGTAGGGACAGAGTTGCTCAAAGTTTCCAATAAAAGTAGGTTAAAAATTGCCTATCTTACGGCAGAAGAATTTGCCTCTCAACTGGTAAGTGCCCTTCGTTCCAAACAAATGGAGTTGTTTAAAGCTAAGTTTAGGCAGAATATAGACGTCCTGTTGATCGAGGATATTCATTTTTTTCAAAATAAGCAAAAATTGCAGGACGAATTTTTGTGTACGATTAAATCTTTGACAGAGCAGGGGAAAAAGGTAGTTTTTTCCAGTACGTTTTTGCCTAAAGAACTGGAAGGGCTAGATGCCCAGTTGGTTTCGCGTTTGTGTCAGGGTTTTTTGGCAGTTATTAATAGACCTGATCAAGAGACGTTGCTTAGAATTATTGAGCATAAATCTAAAAAAATGCAGATAAGCATCCCCAAAGATGTGGGGGAGTACTTAGCTTGTAGTGTAAATAAAGATATTCGTCAGTTGGAGAGTTGTTTGCTAAATCTGATTCTAAAAGCTAGATTGCTAAAAAGAAACGTGGATTTGAGCTTTGCCCAAGAGGTAGTTCGTCAGTTTAAGCCAAATAAAGGTCAGGAAATAGATTTGGATTTTATTATTAAAAGAGTAGCCCAAGTTTTTACCCTCCCTGAAGAAGCCTTGGTCTCGAAGTCTAGAAAAAAGGATTACGTGTTAGCTAGAAGTATTATTTTTTATTTGGCTAGAAAACACACTGATCTTAGCTTAGGAGATATAGGTCAAAGATTTAATCGAAAACATTCTACAGTTTTAAAAGGTATTGCTAAGATAGAACGAGAATGTTCTCGAAATACTCCTTTGGGCAGACAGATTAAACAGAGTATAAAAGCGGTTTTTGCCTCCCCCTCTTAAATCTATTTTAATTTCCTAAGAATGACTCAACTGCAAAAAGTCAATTTTCAATACAATGCAATATAAGAAAATATTGTTAAGCAAGACAACTTTTACTAATAACTCTTCAAATATATTATGAAGAGTTGGTTATGATATATGCTAAGAATAGAAAATAAAATTAATCAATTGAATTTTATCCTGGTCTAGCTAAACACCATTTAAACTACCTTAAGAACACTATTTATAGTTCTTTTAGAGAAAAAATTTTGCCAAATATCCTAATTAAACTTTTTTAAAATACTTTTCTCCCTCTTCATGCAGGCCTCCTAAAGGCATTCACTCTGTGAGAGGAACTGGAAAAGAAGAACTTAAAACCTGAAAAAATGCTGGCAGATAATGGATATGATAGCGAAGACAACAGGCAAGAATTGGCAGAAAAAGATATTGAGCTTATTTGTCCACCTGCGGGGCAATCCCCAGATGGCTTCGGAATAATAGACTTTAAAATTTCAGATAACGGCAAACAAATTTTAGAATGTCCTATGGGGCAAAAATGCCTAAAAAAACACGTTAAATTTAAAGATAAAAACATATTTCACTTTTCACTAAAAATCTGCCAATCTTGCCAGCATCTAAATGATTGCACAGTTAAACTAAACAAACGAAAAGCTGTGCTCACCTGGACCTGGAATAATCCCAAAATAGAAATCTGTAGGCTTATGTTTGAACAGGATCAATTTCTCTTTACCGCCAGCACTCAGGATTAGATGCCACGTTTAGCCTAGCCAAATGCAAATTTTGTTTAGGTAGAGCCAGGAGAAAAGTTTTTTTCAAAAATCAATTGCAGATATTTCTCGTAACCATAGGAATAAACATCCTTCGTATACACAATTGGTTCCAGCATAATCTTTAAAATGGACCTTTGAGTAAAGATAAAAAGAGCTTGACTAAAGATGAAGTATGTGTTTTCTTTTTAGTTTTGGAGTGCTTTTGCAATCTTATGTTATTTTTTTCCATTTTCATAAGAAATATAAAACAATACAAAAATAATTCCTATCCTGAACTGATTAACAAAATTTAGTTTTTGCAGGGGCGTCTTAAAATAAGATGTTCCTGCAAAAACTCTTTTTGGGTGAAAATTGACAAACTTTAAAAAGTAAAAACCAAATAATTTCACAAAGTTACATAAGAAAATTTTTGTCAAAAAACGCAATTTTTGACTTTTTACAGTTACGTCTTGTAAAACGAACTGGTAAAAACAAAATTTTTGCAGACGCATCTTATAACTTACTTAAATAATTAAGTATTTATTTTACAACTTTAAGTCAAGTTGAGAAAAACAACGTTTTTTGGGGCATATCTTAACTTATTGATTGAGTTTTTTTACACTTTAAATTTTGTTAGTTTTCATCAAAAACAGTTTTTTTGCAGAAGCATCAATAAAAAACAAGAGTATTTGCTGTAGTCTATAACTTGGAAAGGTTTTTGCAATTTCTATTGTTGGATAGGGGTTAAAAACTCAACTTTAACAAAAACGTAAAACTATGGACAACTTAAATCAGATTAAGCTAGAAGTATTGCACCAGGCCTGTAAAGTTATTGGACAAGCTTTGGATTTGAATAAGGCTCTGCGAGAGATTTTAGTCATCTTGGGGCAAAAGTTAAATATGGCCAGAGCAACCATTGTTATTTACGAACCAGAACTAGATCGTTTGGTAATTAAGGCCTCGTACGGTTTAAGTGCAGAAGAAGAAAAAAAAGGCGTATATTTGCCCGGCGAGGGCATAACAGGTCAAATATTTTTAACTGGAGAGCCTTGTGTGGTGCTAGACATAAGCAAAGAGCCTTTATTTTTAAATAAAACTGGAGCCAGAAAAATAAAAAAAGAAAACATTTCTTTTTTGGCTGTACCTATTAAAATAGAAGACCAAACCATTGGTGTGCTTAGCGTAGATCGTTTGTTTAATAAAAATGTTGATTACGTGGAGGATTTACGTTTTTTGGAAATAATGGAGCTGATAATTGCCCAATTTGTAAAATTACGCAATGACTTTAATATTAAGGAAGAAAAATTGCGTCAAGAAAACTTGATTTTACGCACAGAACTTAAAAATCGTTTTACAGATTTTATGGCTGCCTCGAGAAACAAAAAAATGCAACAAGTTTTAGAATTGGTCAAACGGGTAGCCACGACCAAGGCAACAGTTTTACTTTTAGGAGAATCAGGCACGGGCAAAACTCTGACCGCCCGTCTTATTCACCAATTATCCACCCGGGCAGAAAATCCTTTTGTCAAAATAAATTGTGCGGTTCTACCGGAAAATCTTCTGGAGGCAGAACTTTTTGGCTATAAGCGCGGAGCCTTTACCGGCGCGTTTACTGACAGACAAGGTAAATTGGCTGAAGCCAATGGAGGAACTATTTTTTTAGACGAAATTGGCGAACTTTCTTTAAAACTTCAGGCCAAGTTATTGCGTTTTATTCAAGAAAAAGAATTTGAACAATTAGGGAATTCTAAAACCCAAAAGGTGGACGTAAGAATTATCACCGCTACCAATCAAAAATTAGACAATTTAGTAAAAACAGGTAAGTTTAGAGAAGATCTTTATTTTCGCATAAACGTGTTTCCCATTTACATCCCGCCATTAAGAGATAGAAAAGAGGACATTCCTTTATTAGTCAATTTTATTTTGCAACGTTTAGGAAAAGACTACCAACGCAATATTTACCTAAGCCCTCAAGCCATGGAACTTTTAACCAATTATCATTGGCCCGGCAACATAAGAGAATTGGAAAACTTTTTGGAAAGGTTATTTATTGTTTCTGATACGTCCAAGGTAACCGTTAAGGACATTTCCCACATGCTAAAAGAATCAAATAAAGGAATTAACAACGATCAACTTTCTCCTCAGGTGATACCTATTTCTGCCAAAACAGAACCTAATGTAGATGAAATCCTAGAAGCGCTGAAACAAAATAATTATATAATCTCCCGAGCAGCTAAAAAGCTTGGAATGAGTTTTCGCCAACTACGTTATCGGATTAAAAAACTAGGACTGGAACAACAAGTCCCCCTCAAAAGAGGTAGACCTGCTTTGTTTGAATAAATTGTTTGTTTTTGGATTGACTTTTTGGTCCTCAAGTAAAAAACTTAATACCTTAATTTTTTTCCTTTTTTATCTCCTAATAACCAGCTAACATATCCTTGGAAGTTGTTCACCCTCTAACATATCTAAAAGCCTCTTACCCCCTAACTCGGTTTTTAAGACCACTTTACCTTTGTGTCCATCTCTGATTTCGCCAATGACCACGCTTTCTCGGCTTTCAGGATGTTTTTTTAAGATTTTTAGGGCTTGATCCTGATGGTCCTTGGGCAGGATCAAAATAAACTTGCCTTCATTGGCCAAGTATAAAGGATCCAAACCCAAAAAATTACATCCTTGTTTTACTGGTTCTTTAATGGGCAAACGTTCTTCTTCCAGATAACACTCTACTTTAGACTGATTAGCAATTTCGTTTAAGGTGGTAGCAAGTCCTCCGCGGGTAGGATCGCGCAAAACGTGCACTTCTGGCAGGTTTACAACCAATTCTTCTATTACGTTATGTAAAGGAGCAGAATCGCTTTGCACCTCAGCCTCAAAGCTTAAGCCTTTTTGCTTGGAAAGAATAGTTAAACCGTGATCCCCAATACTACCACTAATGATTATAACGTCTCCCGGTTTGGCTCTACTTCCAGAAGGAGCAGGTTGACGCAAAATTTCACCAATTCCTGTGGTATTGATAAAAATTTTATCAACCACTCCTTTGGGCACCACTTTAGTATCTCCAGTTACAATATACACCCCACAACGTTTGACAGCTTCGCCCATAGAACGAACTATTTGCTCCAAAAGAGACATTTGCAGTCCTTCTTCCAAAATAAAGGCACAACTTAAAAACTTGGGTCTAGCTCCAAGCATGGCCACGTCGTTTACCGTACCGTGCACAGCCAACGAACCAATATCGCCACCAGGAAAAATCAAAGGATCTACGGTATAAGTATCCGTACTCATAGCCAAAGGAGTTTTTATCTCTGCGAGCAAGGCTGCGTCGTTTAAGGTGTTTAAATAACTATTTCCTAAATATTTTAAAAACAATTCCTGGATCAGTCGATGGGAGGCTTTGCCTCCACTCCCACAATCTAACAATAATCTATCCATTATCACTCCTTAGAGCTCATATTTATAATAAGCAGCACAAGAACCTTCTGAAGAGACCATACATGGCCCTACGGGGTGCTCTGGCGTGCACGCCTTGGCAAAAAGTGGACATTCTTTTGGCCTTAAAATCCCACGCAAAACCTCGCCACACTTACATCCCTTGATTTCTTCTACTTCAGGTAGTTCTGTTAAATTAAATCTTATTTGAGCATCAAATTCTGCCCACTCATCTTTTAATTTTAGGCCACTTTGAGGAATCAATCCTATGCCTCTCCACAAACTTGGTCCAACCTCAAAGACCTCTTGCATAATTTTTAAAGCCTTCACGTTGCCTTCGGGTTTGACTGCGCGCGGATAACAATTGACCACCTGAGCTGATTTTAAACTAACCAAAGTAAGTAGAGCCTGAACAATATCCAGAGGCTCAAAACCACCTACTACAGCCGGCAAGTTATAACGTGATAAAAATTCATAAGGTTTTAGACCAATGATTACTGAAACGTGACCAGGCAATAAAAAACCATCAATTTGGACGTGTTTATCTTCCAACAAAACCTTTAAAGCCGGCGGCACTAGTTTATGCAAACAAAAAACAGAAAAATTTTTTATTCCTTGGGCCTTAGCCAATTGCAAACTAGCAGCAATGGTTGGAGCGGTGGTTTCAAACCCTACTCCCAAAAACACTACCTCTAAATGTGGATTATCTTTGGCGATTTCTAAACTATCTAGGGGAGAGTAAACTACTTTAATTTTTGCTCCTTGAGCTTGAAGGTCTTTTAAGGTTTGAGCTTTTGGACCAGGGATCCGCAATAAATCTCCAAACGTAGCCAAAACGACTCGTTTTCTTTGGGCCAATTCAAAAAAACCAGCCACCTCTCGCTCGTGGGTTACGCACACAGGACAACCAGGTCCTGAAAGATGGATAAGGTTTTCAGGTAATAAAGAACGCAAACCAGAACGAAAAATAGCTACCGTATGCGTTCCACAAACCTCCATAAACCGAAAGGGAGCCCTAAGCTCTTGCTCCAACTTGGCCAACAATTTGGCACACGTAGTTTTATCCTTAAATCTATCTAAAAAATCCATTGCATTTATTCCTATCCTTTTCAAATCTACTCGTAAATACCAACTAGACGTCCATCTCTTGGCTGCTCAAAAAATCATTACAACTTAAGACCATTAAAATTCTGGCCAATACTATCTTTCTTAAGCATCTTTTAACGTCTTGGGCTTTGTGCAAATAAGATATATTTTTTAAGGTTTAAGCTACAGGACGCACAACCTTATTTGTTATTCTGATACCAACTTGGTCCCCGTGGCCTGTTCAAACAAGCGCAAAGTTTCAATGGCCTCTGTTTTGTCCAATCTTCTAATGGCAAAACCAGCGTGGACGATTACGTAATCTCCGATTTTTGGCTGTTCATCTATGATGTCTAATCTCACTTTATTTTTGATTCCTCCAATTTCTACCTCTGCCTCCATTTCATTGACCTTTTTTACTTCCATAGGTACGGCCAAACACATTTTTGCCTCCTCGTTTACTTAACGTCCCATCTAGTTCCATGGGGTGTATCTTGAATTTCTATTCCCATCTGCTCCAATTGGCTGCGCAATTGATCAGCCTGAGCAAAGTCTTTTTCTTTTCTAGCTCGTTCGCGCAAACTAATCAGTTCCTCTACCCGCTCTATTAAGATCCCCTTTCTTTTTAATTGGATTTTTTTAAGCTCAGTTAAAAATTCTTCTGGAGCTTGCTCAAATATGCCCAAAACGTTGCCAGCTTGTTTAAAAAAATTCTGCACGTCTGCCAAAAAACAAGGAACTTCTTGAGCTTTGCCCAAGGTTTTATCTCCAAGGATAAAATTGACTATCCTGACCACGTTAAAGACGAAACCTAAGGCCCGGGCCGTATTGAGATCATCGTCCAAACTGTCCCAAAAATTGGCTTTGCTTTGCTCAAATTCTGTTCTTATTTCTTTTGGCAATTTAGTATTTTTCCACTTTTTTCTTTCTAAAGCTTCTGTGATCTGAACCAAAGTTTGATAGATCTTTTTTAACGAACGTTCAGCTTCGTCTAATCCTTGCTGATTGTAATCCAAAGGACTCCTGTAATGTTTGGTCAATAAAAAGAAACGCAAAACCTGCGGCAAATAATTCTGTAAAATATCCCTTATAGTTATAAAATTGCCCAACGATTTGGACATCTTTTCCGAATTGACCTGAACAAAACCATTGTGCATCCAGTAACGGACAAAGGTAGTTTCATAGGCAGCTTCACTCTGAGCCCTTTCGTTTTCGTGATGGGGAAAAATAAGGTCTTGTCCGCCTCCGTGCAGGTCAAAAGGTATCCCCAAATATTTTTTGCTCATAGCTGAACACTCCAAGTGCCAACCAGGACGGCCTTTACCCCAAGGGCTATCCCAAAAGGGCTCTCCTGGTTTGGCGCTTTTCCACAAGGCAAAATCCAAAGGATCTTCCTTTTCTTCTCCCACAGCAATTCTAGCACCTGCCAGTAACTCTTCAAGATTGCGTCCAGAAAGTGTGCCATAAGAAGAAAACTTTTTGACCCGAAAGTACACGTCTCCACTAGGAGTTACGTAAGCATAACCTTTATCTAGCAAAATTTGGACTAGTTCTATCATTTCGGGGATATGCTCTGTAGCCTTGGGTTCTACGTCGGGACGAAGGACGTTTAACTTATCCATGTCTTGGTAAAAGGCCTGAATGTACTTACTGGCTATTTGTTCGCAACTTAACCCCTCTTGCTGGGCACGTTTGATAATTTTGTCGTCAATGTCTGTAAAATTGCGCACAAACAAAACCTTGTATCCCAAAAAACGCAAGTACCTAATAAGGACATCAAAAACAACTGCGCTTCTAGCGTGGCCAATGTGACAATAGTCATAGGCAGTGATCCCACAGACGTAAATTTTAAAAAAATTATCTTTCAAAGGAACTAATTTTTGTTTTTGACGACTAAAAGAATCGTAAATCTGCATAATTACTCCTCAAAATAAGCACTAACTAAGGCAACGGCTTTAATGCCTTGTTTGGCTCCTGTAAAACCAAGTCCTTCTTCTGTTGTTGCCTTTACCCCTACCCCAGTCAAAGGCAGGCCCAACAAGTGAGCGAGATGCTTTTGAATTTGTTTCTTAAAAGGACTTAGTTTAGGCACCTCACAGATCAAAGTAAGATCAACGTGTTCTATGTGCAAACCTTTTTTTTCAGCCAAGGTCAAAGCTTCAAACAAAAAAACTGAGCTAGCCAAATTGGCATTGGTTGGATCCGTATCCGGAAAAAACTCTCCAATATCTCCTGCTCCAAGACAGCCAAGGATTGCATCGACTAAGGCATGAATTAAAACGTCTCCATCTGAATGCGCAACCACTTTGACCTTGTCCGTTATGGGAATACCTCCCAAAATCAAAGGCTTGTCTCCACCATAGCGATGTACGTCATAACCAAATCCAGAAACGTAACGCCGCACCTTTGGATCTTCCAATAACTTTAAATCTTGGGAAGTTGTAATTTTCACGTTGCTTTCCTCACCGGGAACGATAAAAACCGGATAACCAAGTTTTTCTACCAAGGAGCTATCATCTGTGCCTACCCATCCTTTTTTTTGGGCCTGTTTATGAGCCAATTCCAAAATCTGGCGGGCAAATAATTGCGGAGTCTGCACTGCCCTCAATTTGGCCCGCTCTAAGGTTTTACTTACTCTATCTTGCTCCTCTACGAGCTTAATCGTATCTTTGACTTCAAGTCCAGGGATAATTCCAGCCTCATGGTTTAACTGTTGGTAATGCTGAACAAGGTTGTTTATCAGGCCAGCACGGACAAAGACCCGGGCAGCATCGTGAACCAATACGTGAGAGCACTTATCAGGAAGCGCATCTAAGCCATTGCCAACAGAATCCTGGCGAAGCTCTCCTCCCTTGGTCAAAATTAAAGGAACGCCCAGATCTAATTTTGCCTCCAACTGCAAACATAACTCCTGACAAAAAACAAAATCTTCTGCCGGAACCACCAGAACCAAACCGCGAATTAGGGGAAATCGGGCCAACGTCTGCAGACAATGGGCAAATAAGGGCAGCCCTTTGTAAGTAAGAAATTGTTTTTTGGTCTGAATTCCAGCTCGTTTTAAACGCGAACCCTGACCCGCAGCCAAAACAATGGCCCATAAATCGTCAATTACAGGCACAGAACATCCTTTTTTAGATTTGGCAAAAACTCATTGTATTTTTTAACAAAATAGCTTGATTACAACATACTGAAATTACTCGTTCCAAAAAAAATTGAAGGAGCATCTTTTTGATTCCGAACCAGTCTGTTAAAATTTACCTGCAAAAAATTGGAGTTTTGCAACATAATAAGTTTATAAAAATTTTAGCATATTTTAAGACGCAACTGCAAAAAGTCAAAAACTGTGTTTTTTGACAAAACTGTTTGTTTATAACAAGCTGAAATTATTTAATTTTTTATACGTTAAACTTTCTCAATTTTTCCCAAAAACACTTTTTGCAGG
>Ga0256840_1001255_pt1 | contig 24334 bp, 24 predicted proteins | sample 355202metaG_FD_185969 | JGI IMG/M metagenome (GOLD analysis project Ga0256840, IMG submission 185969) | Hydrothermal vent microbial communities from Mid Atlantic Ridge, Atlantic Ocean - 355-202 | ecosystem: Environmental > Aquatic > Marine > Hydrothermal vents | place: Atlantic Ocean: Mid...
TATATAACGTGCCCCTGCTTTCAGTTCGTCGTAACACGGCTAATAAACCTTGAGGGGTAATCGTATTGATAGGTTCATCACCTAGCCAGCGGATTAAATTGGCATTGATTCTGCCAAAGGTGCGTTCAGCATAACTTTTTGACCAGCTTGGGGAATGTTTTTTGTGCCACTCTAGTGCTATTTCGCCAAAGGTCTCACCTAAAGCATTAATCGCCTTTTCCGTTTTACGCTCAATAGCTGGATCTACCCCATCAAATACCTGTGCCCTAATTTCATCACGCTTTATTGTCGCGGCTTTTAAGGTTACATCAGGATAGGTTCCTACTGACAATTCTTTCTGCTTACCGCCAAATCTATAGCGCACTCTCCACCACTTACCACCATTTGGCGCAATTATTAGGTACAAACCAAGCCCAGCGGCCAGTTTATACTGCTTCTCTTGCGGTTGTGCGTTTCGGATCTGAATATCTGTTAAAGCCATTGTTACCACCACCCCTTTGATAGTTACCATCAAAGTTACCACTAGAATAGGTGGGAAGTCTAGCTATTTCACAAGACAGCATGGGACAAGACAAAGCCTTAAAGCCTTGTTTTATGCGGGTTTTGGGATGATTTTGGAGAGTATGGGAAGTTGAAGTGGTGGCTATGGGTGGATTCGAACCACCGACCCCATCATTATGAGTGATGTGCTCTAACCAGCTGAGCTACATAGCCTTGTGAAGCCGAGCATTTTACGATGCTAGCCATTAAATATCAAGAAATACCTTAATGTTTATAGCCAATCCGTTAATTGGATCCCCATGCCTATACTATTTGATCTCGAATCATAGTCTATTAGGCTCTCTCCATAGCCATTAAACCATTGGATATACCATCTACCATGATTTGATAATAAATGGAGGGGAAAGCTCCATCCTAATTGAAATGCGCCGTGATTATTGCTACTACGAAGATTGTTCCTAATCATAAAATCAAAGTTATGTTCGCCTTTTTTATATACGCCACTTAATTCAAAATTGCCAAGATATTTATCAATATCTCGATTATCATCATTTTTCTTGCTTTCAGGAACTCGCCACCAGGGCTTGAATGACAGATAAAAATTCTCTCGTTCAAAAATAAAATCGGCATATACCCTATTCCAGCTACGCGATAATCCGCTTGATTGTCCATTAGATTGATGGACAAAACCGGTTCGAATCACTGAGTTATGCCAGCCAAAATAATCCTGATCTCGTTCAAAGGATATCCACGCTTCTGGTTCATGATTCGAATCTCGAAAGGGGGCTGAGCCTTCTTTGTTAAACATCTGCCAAAAAGAACGATTAGTATAAGCAACATATAAATCCCCTTTTCCAAAAAGCACGCTGCGTGCTACAGGGACTTTTACGCTTAATTGAAATTTAGTTTCCCACGGCTGGAAATCAAAACCTCTATCGGGATCCACCGCATCAAACGGCTGCTCATTTGATGAGGCTAAGTTATTGCTTAGTATGATGTAATTAGGTTTGTGGGCTTGCAAGGAAAAAGGATTGCTTTGCTGCTTTTTCTCAAAGGCAACACGGCGTTTGAGGGCAGAGTCGATCGGGGTTATCTGTTGATCTTTCTGTAACATTTGATTACTGAGTTGCAAACAAATGTCTTTTAGCTCACCTACGGTTGCAGACTTTTTAGCTGTATCCATTTGTTCTAGCAAACAGCTATCCATAGAAAATGATGCTAGCGCAGGATCGGCAATCAATCCAGTAATGATCGCTATTGTAATTCCTAATCTTTTCATCGCCTCACACCCCTGTGCAATTAAACACCTCTATAATTACCTAAGCTACACATTAAAACGGAAATGCATCACATCACCGTCATCGATGATGTAGTCTTTACCTTCTAAGCGCCATTTTCCTGCATCTTTAGCGCCGGCTTCGCCCTTAAATGCTACAAAATCATCATAGCTGATAACTTCTGCACGAATAAAGCCTTTTTCAAAGTCAGTATGAATAACGCCAGCACCTTGAGGGGCTGTGGCACCAACTGTAACTGTCCATGCCCGCACCTCTTTCACACCTGCAGTAAAATAAGTTTGTAGGCCCAACAATCCATATCCACCTCGAATTACACGGTTTAAGCCTGGTTCATCTTGACCAATTTCTTGCAAGAACTCCATTTTTTCTTCATCGTCTAATTCAGCAATTTCTGATTCAATCGATGCGCAAATAACAACAACAACAGCCCCTTCTTGCTCGGCCAGCTCATTGACACTGTCTAAAAATGAATTATTTTCAAAGCCATCTTCTGCGACATTAGCAATATACATGGTCGGCTTAATGGTTAATAGATGTAATTCTGTCAGCAAAGCTAGATCATCTTCATCTAGCCCCATGCCGCGAACAGGTTTGCCTTCATTGAGCACGGCACTCATTTTAATCAGCAACGCTAAGCGCGCTTTAGCAATTTTATCGCCGCCTTTCGCATCACGTGTTGTTTTAGTGATAGCTTTATCGACACTTTCTAAGTCAGCTAAGGCTAACTCGGTATTAATAACTTCAATATCATCTAGCGGTGAGATTTTATTGGCAACATGAATGACATTTTCATCTTCAAAGCAACGCACAACATGGGCAATAGCATCTGTTTCGCGGATATTTGCCAAGAACTTATTTCCTAAACCTTCGCCTTTTGATGCACCAGCAACAAGACCCGCAATATCAACAAACTCCATTGTTGTGGGCAAAACACGTTCAGGTGATACAATTTCAGCCAATGCATCCATTCTAGGGTCAGGCACTGGTACCACGCCGACATTAGGCTCAATGGTACAAAATGGATAGTTTTGCGCTTCAATTCCCGCTTGCGTTAGTGCATTAAATAAGGTTGATTTACCTACATTAGGTAGGCCAACAATGCCACATTTGAATCCCATGATATTTCCTAAATATTAATTATCAGTACTTTGCACGAGTTGTATTTTCCGGCATGGCGGAAAAGACAACTCGTGAAAAAGCTCATTGTGAATGTAGCCAGTTCATGGCTTTTTCTAAATCATCTGATATAACGTCCGGCAAAACTCGTAATGAGTCATCTATCGCATTTACAACTGCTTGACGATCAGATTGTGATGGCTTGCTAAGCACATAATTAGATACGTCTTTGCTGTTGCCGGGGTGATCTATCCCCAAACGACAGCGTAAAAAATCTTTGCTACCAATGCAAGAGATAATATCTCGTAAGCCATTATGCCCACCATGACCGCCACCTTTTTTCAGTCGAGCCATGCCAGCAGGCAAATCAAGCTCATCATGAATAATGAGTATATTCGTTGGAGGAATTTTATAAAAATTGGCTAATGCTGCAACCGATTGGCCGCTACGATTCATAAACAACTGCGGCTTTAATAAATACAGCTTGTGTCCAGAAAGTTGGCACTGAGCCAACTGGCCATGATATTTACTGTCAACAGAAAATGTGACATTCATATCATGAGCCAGTTGATCCAGCCACCAGAACCCGACATTATGCCGAGTGTGTTCATATTGAGGACCCGGGTTGCCCAAGCCGGCGATTAACCAGTTAGCCATACCATCAACCCTCAGAAGAGCATATTCGTTATCAATAAATTTGCTGTTTTTCTAGCACGTATAATAGATGAGCTAGCAAGGTATGTTATCGATGTAATAGTCACTCTATTGCTCGATAATATAACGCGGTTAGCCCAGTCAGCATGGGAGCTAGAAGTCTGCAAATTCATTGGTCACGAGTATTTAGTCTTCAGATGCTTCTTCGTCTTCACCCGCCACTTCTACATCACCAGCTTCAACATCATCTTCTTCAACCTCAACAACAACACGAGGTGTATGAATATTTACAACTGCTTGATCGTGAGGAGAACGTTCGCCCTCTTCTAAATGCTCTTCTTGACCATGTGACAAAGCTGTCAAAGTAACACCTTTTGGTAATACAAGCTCTGTTAAATGAATACTAGCATCCAACTCTAATGTAGAGATATCTATTTCGATGTATTCAGGTAAATCAGCTGGCATACAAGAAATTTCGACATCGGTCATTAAGTGAGCAATCGCACCACCTTCTTTAACTCCAGGAGCAACATCTTCACCAATAAAGTGAAGTTGTACTGTCATTGTCATCGCTTGATTAGCATCAATACGTAAAAAGTCAGCATGCATAATGCGAACATCACTTGCTGGATGACGTTGTAAATCTTTGAGTACTACTTTGTTTTTCTTGCCGTCAATGACCAATGTAAGAATGTGAGCATAAAATGCTTCTTCCTCAAGGTGGCGAAGAAACTTGTTGTGTTCCAATGAGATAGATATGGGGGCATCTTTACCACCATATACAATAGCTGGAACTTGACCCGCATGACGTAGGCGGCGGCTCGCACCTTTCCCCGCGTCAGTACGTAGTTCAGCTTGAACTTCAAATAAATTTTTCATTTTTTTCTCCAAAACAATGAACACCGTAGCGCCCATTAAAAATGCCGTCTATTGACGGCTAACATTGCCTCCCTTGCGACCAGAGAGACATCAAAAATAGCTATAAAAGCTACTAAATTAAGACTTATGCATGAGTCTTAATCCATATATAAAGAGCTAACTGACTCCTCGTTACTAATTCTATACATTGCTTCAGCTAGCATTTCAGCAATGCTTAAAAGCCGAATTTTTTTACAGGCTTTTGCATGCTTTTGCAGTGGAATAGTATTTGTTATAACTAATTCATCCAAAACCGATGCTTCAATATTATCAATTGCCGCCCCCGATAAAACAGGATGCGTACAATAAGCCACAACCCGTGCGGCCCCTTTTTCTTTTAATGCGGCGGCTGCGGCACACAATGTCCCTGCCGTATCAACCATGTCGTCGATCAAAACACATGCTCGCCCTTCAACATCACCAATAATATTCATCACTTTAGCTACATTTGGTTTAGGTCGACGTTTATCAACGATGGCCAGCTCCACGTCTAATAATTTAGCTAATGCGCGAGCACGTACCACACCGCCAATATCAGGCGAAACAACGACTAAATCTTGAAGTTTTTGCTTCCAAATATCGCCCAATAAAACAGGTGAAGCATAGACATTATCAACAGGGCAATCAAAAAATCCCTGAATTTGATCCGCATGCAAATCAACGGTTAATACACGATCAGCACCAACTCCGGTTAACATATTTGCAACCACTTTAGCTGTTATCGCTACGCGGGCAGAACGCGGTCGACGATCTTGTCGAGAATAGCCAAAATACGGTATTACTAAGGTGATTCGCTTGGCTGAGGCACGACGAATAGCATCCGTCATCACCATTAATTCCATTAAATTATCATTTGCTGGCATGCATGTAGGCTGGACAATAAATACATCTTTACCGCGCACATTATCTAAAATCTCAACCATGATTTCGCCATCGCTAAATGACTCTACCGTTGCTTTGCCTAAAGGCACATTGAGAAATTTTGCAATGCTCCGCGATAGTTCACGATTAGCATTGCCAGAAAACACCATCATGCTATTGTCTGCAGTGCGTTCTTGTAATTGGAGTAGTCTGTTTTTGCTCACAGTAAATGCGCCGAGGTTTTGTCAAACAAAAAAGTGGCTGGGGTACCAGGATTCGAACCTGGGAATGCAAGGATCAAAACCTTGTGCCTTACCGCTTGGCGATACCCCAACAGATAAACTTATTTTAACATTTTGCAGCAATGTTATGCATTCATTTTCATGCATTGTGTGAGCGGTGACTCATTACACCCTTTTGCGATAAAGCCTTGCCAATTTTCTGGCAATATCTCTAGCACTTTTTGTGCTTGCTGCTGACTTTCAAAATCAACAAAAACACATGCTCCTGTTCCCGTCATTTTTGGCGATCCATATTGTGACAACCAATTTAGCGCTTCAGCAACAGGCGGGTAATTTTTCTTTACCACATCCTCACAAACATTCCTGCCCTCCCCCGAAAGGAAGCGCGATATTGTGATAGATCTGCAGTCTCTAGTCAATTCAGGTGATGAAAATATTTCTGCCGTCGACACGTGGCAATTTGGGGAAATGACCATATACCATGGCTCAGGTGGTGATATTGCGGTTAACTCATCCCCCACACCTTCTGCCCAAGCAGCGCGTCCATGAATGAAAACAGGTACATCTGCGCCTAAACTCAGGCCTAGTTGCGCTAATTCATCATTTGATAACTGACATTTCCAGAGTTGATTTAACGCCACTAAAGTGGTGGCGGCATTTGAACTTCCACCGCCTAAACCACCTCCCATGGGTAGTTTTTTATCTAATGAGATGAGCACGCCTCGATTAACATTGGCATAGTTTTGCAATAGTTTTGCAGCGCGCACAATCAAGTTATCGTTATCATTCACACCCTCAATAGAGTCCGACAATCGAACCTCTGATTGCTCCGTTATTTTAAACTGTAAATAATCACAGTAATCTAGAAATTGAAACACCGTTTGCAACTCATGATAGCCATCATTGCGCCGCCGTGTAATGTGCAAAAATAAATTAATCTTTGCAGGTGCAGGCCACGTTTTCACTTAGCCTCTTTCCATGAGGTGATCACTAAACGTAAACTACGATCCGGCTGTGTAATAAATATTTTAGAAGGCAATGAATACTGCTTAAAAGGAACATACCGTTTGAAATCAATATCCCACCCTTGTTGAACTAAATGAATTATTTGGCCTTTATCATCATATTCAATCAACTCAACTTTTGATTGCTGATGTGGTAAGCCCCGCACCCAATCTCGCAAAGCATTAATGGGCAACTGCACACCTAATGTTTTTGTGATTAGATCTTCTGCATTAGTTGATTTTAATTTCTGCCCATCATCCAGTGTCATAATTACCGACTTATTATCACCTTCAATGCTCACGCCACCTTGAGAAAAAGGGCCTAATAATTGTATATGAAATTCATCTTTATTTTGCTGCCAGCGCAGCCCCACATTCCATGCTTCTTGTTTATTCCTAATAACTGTTCGGCCTTGAATTTTCCAATTATTTAATTGTAATAATGCTATTTGTCGCGCTTGCCCTAATGCCTCAGGACTCACGTCTGGGCGTGCTTGCCAAATAGGCGTACACCCCGTTAACGTAACGCTCACTAACAACAATATAGTTAAAACTTTAAACATGCTTACTGTACAAGACGACGCATGGTGTCATTTAATAACTTATTCTTTGCCTCTTTTTTTTCAGCTTGTTGCCAAATTTGCTTAGCTTCATCATGCTTTCCTTGCACCCATAATACTTCGCCCAAATGCGTAAGTAATTCTACATCCGGCTTTATTACAACGGCTTGCCTCAAATAATCTTCTGCTTTTTCTAGTTTGCCCATACGATAATAAACCCAGCCTAAACTGTCTAAATAAAAGGCATCATTAGGTTTTAACGCAACAGCTTTAGTGATCAACTCCAAGGCCTCTTGATGGCGATCAGTTCGATCCGTTAGCGTATAGCCTAATGCATTTAATGCCTGATGATTATTGGGATCTTTTGCCAATATTTCATTCAAATCTTTTTCTAAAACATCTAAACGATTTAAGGGTTCTGCCACCATCGCTCTTCCATGCAACAAGTCTGCATTTCCCGGGTTTTCTTTGAGTGCTTCGGTATAAAGATCAAATGCGGCTTGCTTTTGATCGCGCTCGATTAGAAATTGCGCTTCAAACAAATAATATTGAATGGCTCTTTGTGGCTGCTCTTTTCGTAGCAGTTTTAAATGCAAGCGCGCCTTGTTTAAGTTGCCATTATCAGCCAGCAAATTAATATAGCGTGTTTGTGCAGAATTAAATCGAGGGCTACCTGCCGGCACTGAAGCATACCAAATCAATGCGGCGTCATTATCTTTGTTCAATTCTTCTGCCAAGCCCATAAAATAAGAAGCTTGTTGGCCGCGATCGCCCAGCACAATCAATTTATTAAAATACATTTTTGCGACTTCGCCATCTTGCTCTTCCATAGCAAGCAAACCTAAAGCAAAAATAACTTCTTCATTTTCAGGTTGCTCATCATGCAGTTGCTCAAATACAGCTCGTGACTCATCTATCTTTTTGTTTTGCCCTAATAATTTGGCATAAGAAAACCGAACTGAAAGACTGGCTTCATCCTGATTCGCTGCTTTTTTTAATACTGCAATCGCTTTGTCGCCCTCACCAATGTTTTGCAAAATTTCGGCTTTTAACACTAAAGCATCTTCTCGATTAGCTTGCTGCTTCAATACCTGTTCGATTGCAGACAACGCATCATCATAGCGTTTTGAAAAATTGGCTAATCGACTATACGCAAACAAGGCCTCAGGATCTTTCTTTTTATAAAGGTCTAATTGCTCAATCACATGCATAGCTTGATCGGCTCTGGCCAGTTCAATCAAATTATCTGAGATGCGTGACAAATACTCACGTGACTTATCAGGCGATAATTGAAGCGCTGTATTAACCGCGTCCACCACTCCTACAAAATCTTTTTGTAACATGAGGAAAGGTGCGCGGGTAATATAAATCTCCGCATCATCCGGATCAACTTCCGTCCAGCGTTTTAAAGCCCGATCTATGCGTTGCTGATCACGCGAAAAAAACGCAATTTCTGCTGACCGACTCGCTAAAGATGAAGATTCCGATACTGTTGATGCCTTATAATATAAATCTACTGCCGTACCCATTTGACCTCTCTGGCCGGCGATTTCTGCAGTGGTAAGATAATAGATAAGCTCCGGCGTGAGAGGCAATGGCTCAACTTCAGGCTCTGCTACAACTTCGGCTTGAACTTCCTCAACGACTTGAGGCTCAGTGAACACTTCATCCGTTTTCTGCACCGGTGTCGCCACACACGCCACGAGAACTATCGGCATACTTAAAAGCGAAGCCTGCTTAAAAAAACGACATAAACTGTTTGAATAGTGTTGTACAAAACGCATAAAAAACGATCCTAAAGCCTGATTTTGCTAGAATAGAGGTTTCAATAAATAACAGCTGTAGAGTTTACCAGCATTTAACGACGACAAACCACCCTATATGCAATTTATTACCTATGGTATTAACCATAAAACAGCGCCCGTTCACATTCGTGAAAATATTGTCTTTAATGACGATATTCTCCCTAATGCGCTGGCGTCTCTAACTCAGCATTCTAGTGTTATTGAAGCCGTTATTTTGTCTACCTGTAATCGAACTGAAATATATTGCTACATCGATAATGAATCAGACAACGTTATCAGCCCATGGTTGCATCAATTTCACCAGCAAGCTGAAAACACGTTAGATGATTTCCTTTATTGCCATCAAGGTCACGATGCAATTAATCATCTTTTTCGCGTCGCATGCGGGCTTGATTCAATGGTTTTGGGCGAGCCCCAAATTTTAGGTCAAATAAAAACAGCTTATAGCCACGCACTGAATCATGGTTCGCTCCAAAAAGTGCTTGGTCGTTTGTTCCAGCATGCCTTTACCGTTGCCAAACAAGTGCGCACTGATACTGCCATCGGCAGTAGCCCAGTTTCCGTTGCCTTTGCCGCAGTTAGCCTTGCCAAGCAAATTTTTAGCAAATTATCTGATTCAACGGCATTATTAATTGGTGCAGGCGAAACAATCGAACTCGCTGCGCGCCATCTTCATGATAATGGTGTAAGCCGTATTATTATTGCAAACCGTACTATTGAGCGTGCACATAATCTAGCCATGACTGTTGAAGGCTACGCAATTAGTTTAAGTGAAATGCCAGCACATCTAGCTGAAGCAGATATTGTAATCAGCTCAACCGCCAGCCAACTGCCTATTTTAGGAAAAGGCGCTGTTGAACGCGCCTTAAAAGAACGCAAACGCCGACCGATGTTTATGGTCGATATTGCCGTGCCACGCGATATTGAACCTGAAGTCGCCAACCTAGAAGATGTGTATCTATATTGCGTTGATGATTTGCATGATATTATTGACGAAAATTTACAATCACGTCGTGAAGCCGCACAGCAAGCCGAAGAGATCATCGACACCCAAGTCGAGCATTTTATGGCGTGGATCCGCACTCAAGATGCCGTCCCAATTATTACCGCTATTCGAACGCGCGCAGAATTAGAAAGTGAACACTTGCTTAATAAGGCAAAAAAACAGCTCGCTCAAGGCATGCCAGCAGAACAAGTGGTCAGCGAATTAGCACGCACACTGACTAAAAAACTATTACACGAGCCTAGTCGCCAACTACGACAATCTGGTTTAGATATCGATAACAATCTAATCGAAGCGGCGCGTAGCCTCTTCAATTTAGAAAAAAGAGATTAATGTGAAAGATTCAATCAAACATAAACTAGAAACCCTTGTTGAACGCCATGAGGAAATAGCAGGTCTATTAGCAGAGCCAGAAACCATGGCTGACCAAAATAAATTCCGTGAATTATCTCAAGAATACGCGCAGCTAGAACCTGTGGTTAAAAACTTCACTGATTATAAAGCCAGTCTGCTCGCCATTGAAGACGCCAAAGAAATGCTCAAAGAAGATGACAAAGAAATGCGTGAAATGGCGAAAGAAGAGTTAGCCGAGGCGCAAGCATCTGAACAACAACTTGAGCTAACGCTGCAAAAATTATTATTACCGAAAGATCCTAATGATCAACGTAATATCTTCTTAGAAGTGCGCGCTGGGACGGGGGGCGATGAAGCCGCATTATTTGCTGGTGATTTATATCGCATGTATACCCGATATGCCGAATCTCGCAAATGGGGTGTTGAGCTCATCACTGCGCAAGAAAGCGAACATGGCGGTTATAAAGAAGTCGTTATTAAAGTGATTGGAGACGGCGCATTTTCACGATTAAAATTCGAATCAGGTGGTCACCGCGTTCAACGTGTACCTGAAACCGAATCACAAGGCCGTATTCATACCTCGGCTTGTACCGTTGCCATCATGCCTGAAGTCGACGAAGTTGACCAAGTAGTCATCAATCCGGCCGATCTGCGTGTGGATACCTTTCGCGCATCGGGTGCCGGTGGTCAGCATGTCAATAAAACCGATTCTGCAATTCGACTCACTCACCTACCCACAGGTATCGTAGTTGAATGCCAAGATCAACGCTCACAACATAAAAACCGTGCACAAGCGATGTCCGTTCTAGCAGCCCGCATTATGTCAGAACAACAAGATAAAATTGATTCTGAACAAGCAGAAACGCGTAAATTACAAGTCGGCAGTGGCGATAGAAGTGAACGCATCCGCACCTATAACTACCCACAGGGTCGCTTAACCGATCACCGAATCAACTTAACGTTATACAAGCTAGCTGAAATTATGAGTGGCGATCTTGAACAAGTGATTGAACCATTGATTAATGAATATCAGGCCGATCAATTGGCTTCTTTGGCTAGTGATGAGTAAGATAACCTTTCGATCTAGGCTATAAAAACATCTCCCAAGTATTAATTTAGGACTTCAAAATGACTCAATTTGCTGAACCAGTAATACCGCAACCACAGCCTGAACGCCGAGATAGATTTAAAAACAAGACCCCACGACCATCGAAATAACAAAAATAAATGGACTCAAAATTATTAGCAACCTGACTATATTTAGCCAGTCTGCAACTTTTGAATTTCTAGTCGCCGCTTTATCAATTCGGGATTGTATATTTTTTAGCTCACCTTCCCGCATTTCTAATACTGTGAATTGAATTTGATATAAGTTTTTAGGCTCATTCGTAGGAACTTGTATCTCCTCAATACTCAAACAGTTATAAAGCAAAACACCACTCAACACTAAAAAGTATAAACATACCCCTAAAACCCCAAATAAAAGCCAAGTTTCTGAACTTTTTGAATCAAGGAGTTTAAAGGCATATGCTGCGGTGACACCAACTCCTGCTAATAAAATCGTTAATGTAGTATTGCAGTCTTTTAGTATTGTATCCAAACAGGATATTCTAAATTTCAGATTTTCCTGAGCTTGAGACTCAACCCAATCAATTAACGTAGTCATGTTCAACCGCCATCATTTTCTTCCTTTCATACCAAGACATAAACTTATACATCACCTAAATCAATCCCAACCAATCCCGCGGTTTAAGAAACTTCTGATACAACTCGTCCTCAGCACAACCTTCTTCGGGCTGCCAGTTATATTGCCACTTCACTAAGGGCGGCAACGACATTAATATCGACTCGGTACGCCCGCCTGATTGCAGGCCAAATAATGTACCACGATCATAAACCAAGTTAAATTCTACATACCTACCACGGCGATAGAGCTGAAAGTCACGTTCTCGCTCACCGAACTCTGTATCTTTTCGTTTTTGTACAATCGGCAGATATGCTTTGGTATAACTATCAGCGACACTTTTCATTAAGTTAAAACAGTGTTCAAAACCACCTTCGTTTAAGTCATCAAAAAACAAACCGCCCACACCGCGCGGTTCATTGCGATGTTTTAAAAAGAAGTAATCATCGCACCATTTTTTATAGTCAGCATAGACATGTTCGCCAAAGGGATCGCAGGCTTCTTTTGCTGTTTGATGCCATGCGACCACATCTTCTTCAACACCATAATACGGTGTTAAGTCATAACCACCACCAAACCACCAAATCGGCTCTTCACCTTCTTTTTCGGCAATAAAAAAACGTACATTGGCATGTGATGTCGGTACGTGCGGGTTGTGGGGATGAATAACTAATGACACACCCAAGGCTTCAAAGCTTCGCCCTGCTAATTCAGGTCGTGCGGCTGTAGCTGAAGGTGGCAAGTTGTCGCCAGTGACTTGCGAAAAGTTCACACCACCTTGTTCAAATATGGCGCCATCAGTCAGCACTCGAGTACGACCGCCACCACCGCCTGAACCTTCGCGTTGCCAATTATCTTCGGCAAATTTAGCACCACCATCAGCGACTTCAAGTTGCTGGCAAATGCGATCTTGTAAGTCTAATAAGTATTCACGAACGGCATTAATATCGGGTGTGCTCATCGAAGAATCTCTCCTGTTTGTCCATCTCGTATTTGGGTTGGTTTATCCGCTCCGCCACATTGGCCAGATAATATGGTTTCAATCTCGGGCAAATTCCAATGCACTTTACGGCTTGATAAAAATGGTCGCTTGCCCGCTCTATTAGCACTGCTAGAAACAATCGCACCACCGAACTGGCGACAAAGCTCCGCTGTTTGTCGATGTGCTGTCACACGCACCGCAATAGCATCATGCTTGCCTTGCAAATAGTCAGGTACATTTTTTTTTGCTGGTAATACCCATGTTGTTGGCCCCGGCCATGATGCATTGATCTGTTGTGATAAGTCTGAGTCAATCGGCTCAATAAAGTCGTCAAGTTGGCTTACATCTGCTGCCACCAAAATCAGGCCTTTTTGCCAAGGCCGATCTTTGATATCTAGCAATGAATATACTGCATGTTCATGCCATGGATCACAACCAAGCCCATAAACAGCCTCTGTAGGATAGGCTATCACCTTGCCTTGATTTAATGCTGAAACAGCTCGTCTTATTTTCCAACTAGACATTTTTGTACCCTTAAAAACAATAATACCGCCTATGGTGGCGGTATCATATTCTACGATCTTAGCGACACGATTAACCGCGTTGGCGCTTTTTAACCATCATTTCTTCGATAAATGGCGTCAATATAATCTCCATTGCCAGACCCATTTTTACAGCTGGAATAACTAGGTTGTTCGGCCGAGACATAAACGAATCTTTCAACATATTTAAATAATATGGGAAATCAGCCATCGTTGGATCTTTAAAACGAATCACTACCAAGCTTTCATCTGGTGTTGGAATTTCACGCATCACAAACGGGTTTGATGTATCAATTAATGGCACACGTTGAAAATTAATATGTGTGCGAGAAAATTGCGGCGTGATGTGGTGAATATAGTCTGGTAGACGTTTTAAAATGATATCTACCACCGCTTCTTGTGAATAACCGCGGTTAGAACAATCACGCTTAATTTTTTGGATCCATTCCAAGTTGATTACGGGCACAACACCAATCATCATATCAACATATTTTGCTATGTTTACTTCATCCGTGACGACAGCACCGTGCAGACCTTCATAAAATAATAAGTCATTATCACCGTCGAGCTCTTCCCATGGCGTAAATGTGCCTGGTGGCTGGTTAAATTTAGCGCCTTCAACTTCATCATGAATGTAATAACGTTTTTCACCCTTACCTGTTTCAGCATAAGATTGAAATAAGCCTTCTAAACGATCTAAGCAGTTTGCTTCAGGGCCAAAATGCGTTAACGACTCTCCCTTTTCTTCAGCTTTTACGACTTCGGCCCGCATTTCTTTACGATCATAACGGTGAAAACTATCACCTTCGACTACAACCGGCTTAATGCCGCCACGACGAAATATATCTTCAAAAGCATGTTTTACGGTAGATGTACCTGCACCAGATGATCCGGTAACAGCAATAATAGGGTGAGCAACGGACATTCAAGCTTCTCCTTACAATAAGGGTTTATTTCTGTTCGCGCGCTATCGCACGATAGGCTATATCAGTTCGATAATACATATCTTGCCAACTGATACTGTTGATCCTTTTATACGCTAAGCCTTGCGCCTCAGCAACTGTTTCGCCCAGAGCCGTTACACATAAAACACGCCCACCAGCCGTCACAACATCACCATTTTTCAAACTTGTTCCTGCTTGAAATACTTTAGTTTCATCAGCAGAATCAAGGTCTAAACCGTTAATTACATCACCTTTTTTATAGCTGTCGGGATAACCTCCCGCCGCTAAAACAACACCAACTGCAGCACGTGGATCCCACTGTGCTCGTGCGTGCTCTAAGTTGCCATCTAGCGCAAGTTCACACAATTCCAACAAATCAGATTGAAGGCGCATTAAAATAGGTTGCGTTTCGGGGTCGCCAAAGCGGCAGTTATATTCAACAACACGTGGCGCACCTTGCTCATCAATCATCAAGCCGGCATATAAAAAACCGGTATAGGGGCGACCATCTGCCGCCATACCTTTAACTGTGGGCTCAATTACTTCATCCATAATGCGCTTATAAACCGCATCCGTCACAACAGGCGCAGGCGAATAAGCGCCCATACCGCCGGTGTTAGGACCTTTATCGCCATTATCTCGCGCTTTATGGTCTTGTGATGTGGCCAGTGGCAAAATGTTTTCACCATCAACCATCACGATAAAGCTGGCTTCTTCGCCCGCCATAAAGCCTTCAATCACCACGCGACTACCTGCCTCACCAAATACATTGCCGGAAAGCATATCTTCAACAGCATCAATTGCCTGCTGCTCGGTCATGGCAACAATAACGCCTTTTCCTGCAGCCAAACCATCGGCTTTAACAACGATGGGGGCGCCTTGCTCTTTGATATATTCAACCGCGGCAGGCACTTCCGTGAAGACTTTGTAGGCTGACGAAGGGATATTGTGCCGAGCGAGAAAATCTTTAGTGAAGCTTTTTGATGCTTCTAACTGTGCCGCCTCTTTTGATGGGCCAAAGCAACGTAAACCCGCCTCTTCAAACGCATCAACAACGCCCATCACTAATGGTACTTCAGGACCAACAACGGTTAAGCCGATATCATTAGTTTTAGCAAACTCGACTAAAGCAGGAATATCTTCAACAGCAATGGCTACATTTTCAATATTTTCTTCATTTGCACTGCCGGGATTACCAGGTGCAACAAAAACACGTGAGCATTTCGGTGATTGAATTAATTTCCACGCCAAAGCATGTTCTCGACCGCCGCCGCCAATAACTAGTACTTTCATTATATTTATTTATCGCTTTTAAGCTAATTGATGATGGGTATATGATACCGTAATACTTAAGTAACGAAAACAGAATAAATCGGGGAAAACAGTATGGAAGACATTAAAAAAACAGAAGCTTGGCGAGTATTACGGATCCAATCAGAGTTAGTGACCGGTATTGATGCTTTGCATGAACTGGGGCCTGCTGTTTCTATTTTTGGTAGCGCCCGATTACCGGCCGAGTCACCCTATTACAAAGATGCTGAAGTGGTGGCACGCATATTATCGCAAGCAAAATTTTCTGTGATTAGCGGTGGTGGCCCTAGCATTATGGAAGCGGCCAATAAAGGCGCCTATCAACAAGGGGGGCAATCTGTAGGGCTCAATATCGACTTGCCCTTTGAACAAACGCCTAACTCGGAACAAGATATCAGTTTATCCTTTCGCTATTTCTTCGTTCGCAAACTCATGTTTGTAAAGTACTCCATGGCCTATGTGGTCTTTCCCGGTGGCTTTGGTACGCTTGATGAGTTCTTTGAAGCGCTGACCTTAATGCAAACTAAAAAGATAAAGCACTTTCCAATCATTTTATATGGTTCAGATTTTTGGGCGGGGCTTCTCGATTGGGTTAAAGATCAGCTGTTAACACTAGGCTGTATAAGTGAAAAAGACTTAGACCTTTTCTACGTAGTTGATTCGCCAAATGATGTTTTACCCATTATTGAAAAACATCAGCAATATTTAACTAAACACCCTGAAGATGATCATCGATATGCCGTTTGATCTACGTCATGTCATCTTAATGCCCTGAACGTTATAATTTAATCCAAATAGAAAATTAGGAATAAGCACTTTGCAACAAACCGTATCATTTGATCTCGACCTTATCCGCAGATATGATGCCGCTGGCCCGAGATATACCTCATATCCAACGGCAGTTGAATTTGATGAGAAATTTAACCCTGATAGCTACCGAAAACAAGTGGAACTATCTAATCGTCGAGGTGGGCCGTTATCACTTTATTTCCATTTGCCTTTTTGCGACACCGTTTGTTTCTATTGTGCCTGCAATAAAATTATCACTAAAAACCGTAAGCATGCCGAACCCTACCTAGCAAACTTACACAAAGAAATTGCAATGCAGGCTGCGCTATTTGACTCTAGCCGCGTCGTTGAGCAACTACACTGGGGCGGCGGCACACCTACCTTTATCAGCCATAATCAAATGCGTGAACTTATGGCCGTTACTCGCCAATATTTCAACTTGGCCGATGATGCTAATGGTGAGTTTTCTATTGAAATTGATCCACGGGAAGCCAATGCTGAAACTGTCGCTGTTCTGCGTGAAATTGGCTTTAATCGTATCAGTTTAGGCGTGCAGGATTTTAATCCACAAGTACAAAAAGCCGTTAATCGTATTCAATCTGAAGAGGAAACCGTTGCCGTAATTGATGCCGCGCGCGCCAATGGATTTCGCTCTGTAAGCCTAGACTTAATTTATGGTTTGCCCCTTCAAACTGCTGATAGCTTTTCAGTAACGCTCGATAAAATTATTAATATCAACCCCGACAGAATTTCAGTTTTTAATTATGCTCACTTGCCAGAACGCTTCAAAGTTCAACGTCAAATGCGCGATGAAGATATGCCTCTCCCTGCAGTTAAGCTTGAAATTTTACAGCGATCTATTGAGCAACTATCCTCTGCCGGCTATGTTTATATCGGCATGGATCATTTTGCAAAACCTGATGATGAATTAGCCATCGCCCAACGTGAAAACAATCTTTATCGTAACTTCCAAGGCTATTCTACCCACTCAGAATGCGATCTTATCGGTCTCGGCATCACCTCAATTGGCAGTGTCGGTGATTCATACTCGCAAAACAAACGAACACTCGAAGAATATGACGCCAGCATCAACAATAATGAATTACCCGTTTTCCGTGGCATCACCTTAGATGAGGATGACAAAATTCGCAGAAAAGTGATCACCAAGCTTATTTGCCATTTTTCTTTAGATATCCCAGAAATCGAAAAAGAACTTAATATTAACTTTTCGCAGTATTTCGCCGACGTTTACCCCAAATTAGACCAGTTTTCTATTGATAAGCTGCTCAAATACGATGAAAAATCGATCGAAGTATTGCCGGCTGGTCATCTACTAATGCGAACAATTTGTATGGCTTTTGATCGCTATATCCAACAAAAAGATAATCAACGCTTTTCAAAAGTTATTTAGTTGCGATGCTAGAACGCATACGGCAATATTTCATACTCGGTGATTCACAACTTAAATTATATCTATTGGCCGCACTCACCGGCCTATTAGCTGGTTCAGTTATTGTTGCGTTTAGATTATTCATCGATCATAGCCAAACAGTGGTTTTGTCATCAAATACCCCAGATGACTTTATGGGTCTAAGTTGGCAATGGATTGTTACACTCCCCATTATTGGTGGCCTCATCATAGGTCTACTTTTCACTGGCATTACGGCTGAACAAAAGAGTGTAGGTGTTGTGCATGTTATCGAACGATTGTCATACCACGAAGGGCGCTTGCCTTGGCAAAATTTTCTCCGTCAATTTCTAGGAGCAGCCATCGCTTTAATTAGCGGGCACTCCGTTGGCCGAGAAGGTCCCACCGTACACCTTGGTGCTGCCAGCGGTAGTTTTTTTGGTTCAATCTTAGACTTGCCTAACAATGGCACACGAATACTGGTTGCATCAGGTTCAGCCGCCGCTATTGCCGCCTCTTTTAACACGCCCATCGCAGGGGTTATTTTTGCGATGGAAGTTATTATGATGGAATACCATATCGCCTCATTTATACCGATAATTTTAGCCTCTGTCTCAGGTGCATTAATCAGTAGATTAGCCTTTGGTAATGAGCCTTTCCTAGGTGTTATTTCCACCCAAATGAACTCTCTTTGGGAAATGCCGTACATTATATTCCTCGGTATTATCATTGGGCTGATCACCGTAGGATTTATCCATAGCCTTCGTTTTTTTACTGCCCTTTGGGTCGATATACCTCTTTGGGTAAAAACCAGTTTTGCCGGCTTACTCGTAGGGTTGGGCGGTCTTATTATGCCCGAGGTTATGGGCATGAGTTATAGCATTATTCATATCACTCATTTAACTGAACTAGCAATCTGGAGTTTATTGCTGTTACTTATTCTAAAACTCTTTCTCTCCACCGCTTGTATCGGTCTTGGCATACCTGGAGGCTTAATCGGCCCAACTTTAGTGATCGGCGCTGTCGCAGGGGCTATTTTAGGTCATCTTGGAAACAGCCTTGCTCCCGAGCTCGCCTCATCAATTGGCTTTTACGCCATTATTGGCATGACCGCCATGATGGGGGCAACCTTAAAAGCCCCTCTAGCAGCATTAATGGCCTTGCTCGAACTCACAGCTAACCCGAGCATTATCTTGCCCGGCATGTTGGCTATTGTTTTTGCCAATATCATCGTCTTTGAACGCTTCAAGCTTGACTCTATATTTCTGTCCTTGCTTCGAGCAAGGGGGCTGGATTATCGTAACGATCCCGTCTCACAAGCACTGCGTCGCATAAGCGTCGCCAATGCCATGCAGCGTGACTTTAGCGTCTTGCCCGAAACGATTTCTCATGATGATGCTAAAGCTGCACTTTTGAACAACCCCTTATGGATCATCATTGAACAAGAGCGCTTGCCCATATCGCTTATGCCCGCCGCAGATCTTGCTAGAGCACTAGAAGAAAATAGTCCCGAAGCGATGCTCGACCTTTTTTCCATCCCCGCTTCCCGCCAAAATTTAATCAAAGCGTCACTTCACGATAGCCTGCAAAAAGCATTGGAAATCCTCGAGTCACACCATGCAGAAGCACTTTATATCTCCCGAGTAACAGCACCAGGCGTTGAGCGAACATATGGCGTTCTTACACGCCAAGCCATTGAGTCCCACTATCAACCACCAAGGCATTAACATAATTCTGGGAAACAAGGTTAAAATGTATTCTCGCCAACCAAAAACGTTTAAATATTATGCCGCTAAAAATGACTATTATCATTACTGGCCTCACAGCCTTAATGTACGGCTGCGCCAATAATCCCAGTCCAATGAGCACATCTAATGACAAGCAAAGCTACATCATAAACTGTGGTTTCGGCATCAATAAATGTTATCAAAAAGCGACGAACCTGTGTCCTGATGGATACGATATTATTGACCACTCTAAAAAAATAGCCTCACTCGTACCGCATTATGGCGAATACCCGATGACCGTATATATTGAAAACCTAACCGTGACATGCAAATAGCCTGGCCACTCCATTCGCACTTTTCAACCATCCATAATGCCTTGCAGTAAAGCGCCCCAACCCACTCTTCAATAAAAAAAGTCAAAAACCTTTAAAAAAGCAAAAGAACTACGGTATAATGCTCTGATGCCTGGGTGGTGAAATTGGTAGACACAAGGGACTTAAAATCCCTCGGCTTCACGGCCGTGCCGGTTCGATTCCGGCCCTAGGTACCATATAAGACGGGCGCTTACGAGAGTAAGCGCCTTTTTTATTTAAGTCAACTGTACCGTATTTGTACCATGAGGCTGTTCTCCCACAACTACATTTCCTACATATTGAGCTAAATGTGATGAGTCAAAGTGAGCATATTTCTCAACCATCGCTAACGTTTTCCACCCACCTAACTCTTTTAGAACATAAATAGACGTACCATTTTGCACATGCCAAGATGCCCACGTATGCCGTAAGTCATGCCAACGAAAATTTTCAATTCCCACTTTCATAAGCGCCTTACGCCAATCTCTGTTATTCGGACTCATTATGGGCTTATTATTGCGGACAAAAACATATGTTTGATCTTCGCCTCTTGCCTGCCTTAACACCTTTAATGCATCATCATTCAGTGGCACCGTGATCTGCTCTCCTGATTTAGATTTTTCTGGTGGAATAAATATTTTCCGATGAGAAAAATCAACCTCCGCCCATTCCAACAGTTTGACATTACCTTGTCTTAAGCCCGTTGCAATTGACAGTATAACCAATGGTTTTAAATAGTCAGGTAAAAAGGTTAATAAATGCCAATACTCTTCAACCGTGATCCACCTTACCCTCTTTTTATTCTCTTTGTAACGTTTAATATAAGGCATTTTAATCAGCCATCCCTCATTAACCGCTGTATTTAGTGTAGAACTCACTACTGCAATATAGCGATTAGCTGTCGCCCCACTTCTTTTCTCATAAATTAAACCAACGACCTCCTTGATTATCTCTCGGCTTATTTCCGCTAATTGCATGCCTCCAAAATACGTTTGAAACCAACGTAATTTTTGAATGTTGTGACCATAATTAGCCTTGCCTTCCGTTGTTTTAACCCAAATCAAAGCCGCATCATCCCATGTTTTAGAAGATACAATTCCAAGTCGAGATTCCTCCCATGCTTGCCGCCTCAATTTATCGTGATATTCCTGCGCTTCACGTTTTACTGTTGTTTTAGCAGAACGCTTAATTCGCTTTCCGCTTGGTGTAGTGAAATCGATCCACCACGTTTTGTTGCGTTTATAGAGTGGCATAATTTGCCTCCTGTTGTAGTTCCACTCAACAACGCTCGCCGTGATTGAGAATATAATGATCGAAGCCAAACGGCAAGATCTTCTTCAATAAATACCCAGCGCTTACCTGGTTTTGCCGCTGGCAAAGTTCCATTTTGAGCTAGGCGTCTAACACTTTCGATATTCATATGAAGAAATTCAGCAGCTTGTTCGAGATTCATCGTGGTAACCATGATGTATCTCCTCTGTGCTGTTTTGAAAAACAGAGAGGAAAAATAGGAGGATAGTGAGGCGGGAGTGAGATAAAGTAATTTGATAACCACAAATTAAACGCAGGCGGTGGCCATATCAAACTAGGAATACGGTAACCTTCACCATGCCCGAGATGTGTTTCTACTTCGTTGGTATATTGATTTGATTTAACAAGACACGCTTGTTGAGCAACTAGCCGAATACTTTGAACGGTAATAATTAATGAAAACATGATATTTATCCTTATTGTTATAAAAGCGATTTTAAATTCGCATTAGCTATATAATACATAAAAAGGATAAATAATCAATTAAATCAATATGTTACCTTGACTTTCTGTTTCTGTTGTTGTATAAAGTAGCTTTGTGTATTCCATTAAGTTGGCCCAAGAGCTCGGTATAGCTTGCTTTTAGATTAATGTGATAGAACGTTGTATTTTGTTTTCGTTTTCTGTCTTTTAGCGGGTCGTTCCTACGCTGCGCAAAAAATCGCAGTTGCGTAGCAAACCGTTTTTTGCAGCCCCGCATCAACTTTAGAATCGTTTGGTCGTGGTGTGGTGAGAACGATCCTGTGCATGCTTATTAGCTGCTTTTTTAAGAGCAATAAAATGTGAGCTCTTAGGCTGTGTTTTTCTAACACTAGCAATTGATTCGTTTGTTGCTGTTATGGATACATTACGACTGCTTCTCCGCTTGTTACCATACACATCAACACTATCTACGGACTGGTGGCCCATAATAGCCGCTATTTCTTTACGACTTCTTCCTGAAGCCTTTAAGTCACTGCCCATCTGATGGCGGTAACTATACAGCGTGATCTGATGTTGTCGTCTTGGCCATAGCTTTTTAGTCGCCGTTGCTAATCGATGTTGTAGTCGCTTTTGCAGTTGTTCTTGATTCAGCCCTTTTACGCTTGTGTATTCTATCAAGGTTAAGCGTGCATGATTAACGGCTTCAAAATCTATGGGCGATAAGCTTACGGTTCTATCAATACCCCGTAATCCATCTTCCCTTTTCTTTGCACCGGTGATGAAGATTTGATTATCACTCTTAACTTGAAGCGTCATCATTTCAGCAGGACGACACCCTAAGATCCTCGCAATCTCGATCATGGCTAACAGACACTGATCACTTTTATTGTTGAGGTGTCTTTTTAATAATAGGTGCTCTTCTTTTTCAACATGCTTTCTACGTTTTTGCTTCGTCTTCTTTTGCGCTTTTATTTCATCTGAAGCATCATTTTCTGTCACTGGATTACTGGTGGCTTTTATTGCTTCTGCTGCTTTATTAAAGCCCGCTTCACGTTGCTGGGTAACTAAAGCACAACGAAGACGACGCCAGTAAGCGGGTCGGTATTCTGGGGCAGATGCTATTAAAGCTTGCTTGATATTTTTAGGCGTAACGCTGATGCCTTTATCAATTAAGCGAACTTGCAGAAAGTGGTTAGCAAGCTTGATATAGTCGTGTTTAGTTTTCTTATTCATTGCTAGATGCCTTTATTAATATAGTTGGCATTAAGCATAGAATAGCGGTCTGATTTCATTTGTCGTCTTAGTCACAAATAGTGAAGTTGACTGTTTTCTTATCAAGATAACTTTAGGGTTCTTCGCACACTTCGCTACGCTACGGTGCTGCGTCGATAAATCGAACACCCTCACATACTTCCCTTCAAAACCTGATGCATTGCACTACGTTAATGCATCAAATTATTTTAAGGGGAAGTATGGGGTACTATAAGTGCCGAGGCCACCATCCATTTAATCTTGGTTCGCCTCCAGTGATAGCTGAAGAAAAACCTTATTCTAGTGTCCTGTATTAGTGGGCCACTACAGATTACTTGGCATTTTTAAAGGAACACAAGCTAATACCCTCAGAAACTGTCATGATAATGCCGTTGCTGAGAGCTTTTTTGCTACTATTAAAAAGAGAATTATCCGTAAGAAGATATACTCAACACGTAATGATGCGAAAGCTGAGATATTTAATTTTATAGAAATGTTTTACAATCCAAAAAAGCGTCACTCTCATACAGGTGGTGTTTCACCAGCTAAATTTGAGGAAACGTTCTTTTCGGAATTACAGACTGTCTAATGAAATCTGGGAAGTCCAAATTGATCCTTTTACAAGAGTATAAAACCCTTTATCGTCCGTACTTTCTCGCGTACTTCTGAATTTTTCTATACGGTGAATCCGCGGCCACTGTTGACAGTAGGTCAAGGTACGTAGGCTTTCCACTTTGCCCAATGGCCTTACATAACCAGCTTGCCGTATCTTGCCATTCACCATCAAGACCCTCTTTTAAATACAAGTATTTCAGGTTTTCAGCCGCTAAATCAAGTAAATCTTGGTCTAATATCTGCTCATGAAAAATAGCTCTAGCAGCTAGTTTTTGCACAAAAAACTCATCCACAGTCAGCATTTTCATATAGCTTGTTACTTCAGCACTTTTGCCTTCAGAAACAACCTTTGTGTCAGCGATCAGCTTATTCCAAGTAATAAATTGATCTAGATCTATCAATGCTTTTCGAGCATGTCTTTTTAACTTAGATGAAGCGGCCTTATTACTTACAAGGGTAAGAACAGAGCGGTATTTCTCATTACCACTATAGCCTAGTGACCTTATCTGATATGACGCTAAATTCAATTGTTCTTTCTGCAAGTTTTTATCTAAATAACCTCAGATCTGTTTAAGAAACAGTCATCATACTAAATTCTTCGCTCGTAATTCTCAACGATGGTTTATTGTCTTTAAGTGAGTAAGCGATAAGCCCAGCAATGATATTCAGCATAAAGCC
>Ga0256840_1001256_pt1 | contig 24331 bp, 28 predicted proteins | sample 355202metaG_FD_185969 | JGI IMG/M metagenome (GOLD analysis project Ga0256840, IMG submission 185969) | Hydrothermal vent microbial communities from Mid Atlantic Ridge, Atlantic Ocean - 355-202 | ecosystem: Environmental > Aquatic > Marine > Hydrothermal vents | place: Atlantic Ocean: Mid...
TAACTATTTATTCATACCCATTATAGTAAACTTAACCTTAAATCACATTATTAATGGACACGAAAAGTGTTCCCTTGTATTTATCAATAATTCCCTATTCTTGGGGATATTTGATTTTTTAGAAGATTCTAGGAAGCAAATAATTACCTAACCTTAAGAAAAAAGGGTGCATTTAATACGGAAATATCCGTTATTAGAACACAAATGAGTGTTAATTGTCATATATCGGGTTAAAAGGACAAAATGTCCCTTAAATAAAGATCATTTTATGCTAGTTAATTCCTTCATTCCTAAGTTTTCTCGTCTCCAAAAAGTAGCTATGTCCTAGATATATTACGTAAAATACTGATGCAAAAAAGATGACAAAAGGGATGAGTGAGAGTAGGTATAGCCCTAGCGTTTTTAGTCTTAAAGTATTTGCATGAAAAAAGCTAATCTGTTTTGCTTCTTCTTTTGTACAGATAGATGAAGAGACATCATAGGTCATCATCTTGTGAAAAAAGTAATATAGAGGGAAGTTAAACGCAATGATGTTGACTATGGGGATAAAATATAAAGGGATAAAGACGAAAAATAACACTACCATAATGAGTATCCATTTGAGTGTTAAAAATACTCCCTCTACTGCGTTTGAGTATCCTATCATCTCTACATCTTGATAATGTCTGTACTGAATCTCCTGCAAAATTCTATGTGTTAAAAAACCTATCACTAAAAGTGCCACAAAGATTGAGGCATAAAGTATGAAAATGCTCCCAACAGTATAGACTAAAAATGTTGCAATCCAAGAAGTAAAAGCACTACTCATCAAAAACTTAATGATAGCCGTTCCTTCAAGCGTAGCAGCAAAGCTTTCCGTATGAGGGATGCCGTTTTCTATGGTTGTTTGAGAAGTTTGTATGTCCATAGTTGTGAGTTGGTCAACCCCCAAACCTGCAACGATAAAAAACAAAATATATAAAGCAATCATACTGATGATGAAAGGCATAATGGAATACGCCAACATCTTTTTTGTCAGTAAATCTTTGATGCTTAGAGATAAGATACTTGTTTCATTGTCCATTTAGATATTTTCCTCTATAAGTTTAAATGCTTTTTGCATATCATCTTCACTCATTTTTCCAGATTTGTAAAAAAGAAGTTTTCCTGCTTTATCAAATACTAAAATATTTGATGCATCATCTCCTAAATCCCACTCATGCACAAGTACTTTGTCTTGATCTTTGACATAGATGGTCTTTGGAAACTCTTTTTGTTTTCCTTTTAAAATCATCTCAATAGCAAAATCAGGTTTCCAAGTTGCCGCCATATTGATAACAGCTAAACTTCCAAAGTCACCTTTTGCTCTGTAGTCTTTTTTCTTTAATGCTTGAGAAAACTCTTCGTTGACATCTTTTTCATCAGGGTCTACATAAAACATGACATATACTTTGTCTTTGAGTGTGTTTGAGTTCCACTCTCCACCTTTTACAAGTCCGCCTTTGTCACCACTGATAGTTACATTTTTAGGTGTTTGACCCACTGTTACTGCGTATAGATTTAAAGTAGCGAGGAGTGCTACAAGTGTTGTTTTGATTTTCATAATTTACTCCAGAGGTTTTGATTTAGTTTTAATTCTTCTACAACGCTTATAGCAAGATGCAGAGTATCGACATATTCCATCGCTATTTTATACTTTAATAGTGAATGAAACACAGATGGCTCAAATAAGTCTTTATTATATTCTATCGCCATGTAAATATTGCCACCTACAAATGAGATGTAAAGTGGATGTTTTGAGCGTTTTTTGTAGTTGAGTAGTCTTTGCATTAAGGTGTGTGTTAGAATGTATCGTGCTTCTATCTGGTCACTTGAGTAGACGACAAACTCTTTTTCAAAGTCGGGATTATCCATCTTGACTAATTCATTTCTACTAAAGTTATTTGATTGAAGCCAGTTGCCTACAAGGTCACCAAAAGTGCTTTGCGCAGAGTCTGGAAGAACGACTGTTTTGGCTTTAAAGTCTTTGTTAAAATCACTGACGATGAAGAGCCCTTGAAATATTGTACTCCAGGAAGTCCTCCCTTTGGAATCTTTATGCTTTTTTTGTGCATGAAAATCTGAGAGTTGGAGTGCTACGCCTTGGATTTGACCTTTGATAAGGTCGTTGCCACTTACTTTATCTGGGCGAGAAGTAAAAAGACGAGAGCGTGTAAAACTCATCTCTGGTATGTGCATCTGAGGAAAATACTTGAGGTTTTTATCTAACTCTTTTACAAGTGGAGCGATGATCTTCTCTTTAAATGCTTTTGTGTAGTCTTTTGTAAAATATTTGTAGAGTATGCCTCCGCCAACAACATAGGCAAAACCTAAAAAGATAAGAAAATCAATCTCAATTATCTCTAGTTTGATTAAAACGAGAAGGCTAAACGCAGTAAACAAAGTATAAATGATGGCTACTTGAATAAGTCTGTGTCGAAGGACTTTTCTCTCATCTTCAAGCTTTTGTAAAACAGGGTAGAGTGTTTTGTAGTAAAAATCTGTAAGTTCACTGACGCTTTTCATATTTAATTAAAAAGCTCTTTTACATTGACATTTTTTCGTTCATGTTCGCTTATCTCAAACACATCTTTTTGCTTGTAGTTCATCATGTTTGCCAAGATATTTGTAGGAATTTGCTCAAGTGCATTGTTGTAGTCAGTTACAGCTTGATTGTAGGCACGTCTTGCTGCTGAGATTTGTTCTTCGACTTCATTGAGTGAGTGTTGTAGGTGCAGTACGTTTTCATTGGCTTTAAGTTCAGGGTAGTTTTCAACAGCTATCATGATAGACCCAAGTGCAGAAGATAGTTTGGTATCGAGTGCTATTTTCTCTTTATCACTAATATTTGGCTTATTTGCCTCTGCGCGAAGTTTGGTTATATCTTCTAAAATCGATTTTTCATGTTGCATATATTTACTTACAGAAGCGACAAGATTGGGGATGAGGTCATAGCGTTTTTTGAGCTGTGTATCAACAGAAGCGAAAATATTTTCGACTTGGTTTTTTTTCGCAACAAGTGAGTTGTACATCAAAACAACAATAATAATAAAGACGATAAGTATAATGAACGGTGTTGACATAAAAACTATCCTTTTTTGATATAAGTATAGTTTATCTGTTTATCTTTTAAACTAGACTTTAGCGATATCTTTAGCAGCGAGATATCCGCTTGCCCAGGCAAAAGCGAAGTTGAAACCACCACGACGTCCAACGACATCAAGGCATTCTCCGACAAAGTAGAGATTTTTTTGTTTGAGAGATTCCATTGTTTTAGGATTTATCTCTCTCGTGTCAATCCCACCGCCACTTACTTCTGCATGACGAAATCCATGGGTTTCATTTACTTCAAAGCGCCAATTTAGCATTGTATTTGCAATCTTTTTGGAGAGTTTGGTGTCTATTGTCCTTACTGCGTTTGAGAGTTTCAAGTATTCTAAAACTCCATTGGCAATTTTAAGCGGAACTAAACCTACTAAAATATCTAAGAGTGTGAACTCAGGCATATTTTTACTCACTTGCATAATGTGAGTAGAGAGCTTTTGCGCGCTAAAGTGAGGCAGAAGATTGATGGAAATATCTACAGCTTGATAATTCTGTAGTGCAATGCTCGCAGCTTGTGAAATATCTAAGATGGCAAAGCCTGAGACACCATAGTTTGTAAAAAGAACATCGCCATTAATACTCATCTCATTTTTGTGGTTTATAAGGAGTGTAACTTCTGCATTGAGTTTTGCTCCACTCATTTTATGGGCTATTTTAGAGTTAAGATGGAGTTGTACAAGCGAAGGATAGGCTGGGATGATGCTATGTCCAAATGCTTGGGCAAACATCTCCCCATCGGCATTACCACCAAGATGTGAAGCAGCACGTGAACCTGTTGCAACTACTACATTGTTGTATTTATTTAAGAGGGGTTTTATATCATTGACTTTTGTATCAGTTTCAAAGATAACACCCAAGCTTTTGGCATACTCTTCGTAAATTTTTGCAACACTTTTAGCTTCATTGCTCAGAGGATAGGCACGTCCATCATCTAAAACATTGAGAAGAAGTCCGATAGAGTTCGTAAACTTTTGAAACTCCTCAAATCCAAATTGCGCTAGAGCATAAGAAACAAAGTCAGGATTGTCGCTGAAGAAGTCATTTGCCGTGAGGTGTTTGTTTGTGATATTACAGCGACCGTTTCCTGAGACGAGAATTTTTTTAGCACATTTATTGTTTTGCTCAAATATGGTGACATGCAAACCTGCTTTTGCACAAAAAATTGCACATAAAAGTCCAGAAGCTCCACCGCCGATGATGGCTACACTCTTTGGCATCAAAGTGTCACTATCTTAGCACCAAAACCACCTAAGTGTTGGGGTGCATCTTCAAATTTTTTGACTCTTGGATGTGCTGCTAAAAAGTTTTTTACAGCATAAGAGAGTTTTCCTGTTCCTATGCCATGATAGACGATGACTTCATCCCAACCGTTGATGAGTGCATCGCTTAAAAACTTATCTAAAACCTCACAAGCTTCATCAGCTCGCATGCCATGTAGGTCACATTTGAGTCCTGCTTTTTTTGTAACATTTACTTGGAGGTTTGTTGTTGGTTTTTGCTTGATAAACTGGGTGTGTTGTAAGTGTTTTGTTTTTACGCGAACTCGCATACCATCTATCTCAAGGGTGGCTTCATTTTTTCCTTTCATGGAGATAATAGTCCCTTTTTGAGAATGGTACTTGACTTTATCTCCTACATTAAAGACTTCACTGCGTTTGAGTGTGGCTTGTTTTTGTGGGGGAAGTTTTTTATTTGCTTTATTCATAGCACGGTGAATCTCTCGCATATCTCCAGCTTTTGCAGCACTTTTTGCTTCACTTATGGCGACATCATAGCTGCGTTTGAGTACTGCTTTTTGCTCTTCAAGTTCACGAAAAAGTTCTTCTTTTTGTGTTTTAAGTGCTTGCTCTTTTTTGTAAATCTCATCAAGCTTTTCATCGACTTTTTTGTGTTTTTGTTTGAGTTCACGTTCAAGTTGTGAGCCGCGTTCTATGAGAAGGCTTAGTTTTTCAGAGTTGTCTCCGTAAACATTTTTTGCTTCATTGACAATGTTGTTAGCGATGCCATAACGGCTTGCAGTCTCAAAAGCATAACTTTTTCCGATGATACCCTGCATAAACTCGTAGGTAGGTTTTCGCTGCTCTTCATCATAAATGGCTGCCATAAGCTCAACATCATCACGGTCTGCCATGAGTGCTGCTAGACGTTTGTGATGGGTTGTAACGACGACTTTTTGTCCACGTTTTATGAGCTCATCAAGGATGACTTTAAAAAGAGCTGCTGCTTCATCTGAGTCTGTTCCAAGTTCAATCTCATCAACACCAATAAGCGCAGACTTTAGCTCAAATATACGGGAAAACTGTTGCATTCTTCCTGCAAAAGTTGAGATGTCATTTTTGACATTTTGTGGATCGTCGATGATGGCTTGAACTGCTTTAAAGTTCCCTATACTTGACTTTACTGCGTTTAGTTTCATCGGGATGATGTACTTAGCCATAAATGCAGAAGCAAGAATGGACTTGAGTAGCATTGTCTTTCCACCTGCATTGACACCCGTAATCATCAAGATATTTTTTGAGAAGTCTACATTTATTGGCTTAGCTTTATGCAGAGCTGGATGAATAAAATCACTTAAGATAATTTTAGAGTCTTTTTTGCTTTTTATGATTTGAAAGTTTTTACTCTTAGCAAATAAAACACGTGCTTGATAGTTGTCAAATTTTGTAAACTCTTTATCGATAAAGTTGATAAAAGCTTGGAGTTCATAGAGTTTTGTTGAAAACTCTTTAGTATATTCATAAAAGATAGCTTCACGCTCTTGCTCTATAAAGCGAATCTGCTCTTTTGATTTTAAAACACTATCTGGAGCGACATAAAAAAAGCCTCCTGTACTGCGTCCAAGTATCGCACCTTTGAGTACATGGTTGAAGCCACCGCGAACAAGTAAACACTCTTCATTATTGATGAGGTGTACCTGCGTATCTACAAGGTAGCCTGTCAGTTTTGAGCTGGACATCATACGCTTGAGTGCGCCTGAGATATTGCCCTTATGTTCGTTTATTCTTTGTGTTAAACGAAAAAGATTTTCATCAAGGTTTTCTTCAAATTTTCCATCATTTGTGAAGTATTTTTCTATTTCAGTGAATTTCTCTGGAATGTCAAACTTTTGCATCCACTCGCCAATAAGACCATCGAGTTCACGTTTTTGAAAGTAGCGAAAATATCTGACAATCTTGACTATCTCAAAAATCTGTTCAAAGTTTAAGATACCGTGTTTTTTGAGATGCCCTTTGATATCATAAAAATCTACCACTTTTGGTGGAGCTTTAAACTCAAGCTTATCAAGCTCTTTAATGTAGCGAAAATGAAGCTCTTGATCACCTTCAATGTAGAGAGAGTGTTCACGGGAGAAGAAGCTTTTAAACTGTGTTATATGTTCTGACAAATCAAGTTGATTTATCAGTATGTCTATTTTTGATTGCTTATTGATTGTGTTCGTCCAAGTTATTATATATGCCGAATTATAGCATTAAAAGTTAAATTTTTGATGCATTGTCTTCAAAGCGAAGCTCTCTGTAGGCTATAGCTGCTTTACCACCATCGTCGAAGTTGTTGATGTATATTCCTGCTTTAAAATAGTTTGGTTCTTCTTCCCAATAAGTAACATCGTAACTAATCATCACAGTATCATTGATGCTTATTTGCAGGATGTTGTTTTGCAGAGAAACCTGAGTATGAAAAAAACCATCCGGTCGCTTTCCTAAATCAACCCAAAGATACTCTTTTGGAGTTCTTGGATAACTAGAGATGATAACTGCCCAAATATGGTCATAGATACTAGTTCTACTTCTTTGCCATGTGAGTCGTAGGAGAGGGTAGTTAAATGTTGGGACATTGCTACCATCGCTAAGGGTGATGGTAGCTCCATCAATACCGTGAATTTGCATCCAAGTATAAGACTGTGTATATTGAGGTTTAAAGCAGTGTATATCTGCTATCCAAAAATTACCTTCACTGCTTGAAGTGTGCCAGCCTGCAGAAGTATTATACTCTCCACTTTGTGAATCTATGACAACTTGTCTGAGTTCTGAACGCTCTTTTATGGTGTTGAACTCTTTGTCGAGTTGAAAATACAAATCACCATCTTGTGTGGCATAAAACTGGGGAGTTTTAAAGTTTTCATACCCTCCAATACGAGCTATAGTTGTGGCATGTGGATACTGATAATTTGCTTGGTCTAAAAGCGCTTTGTATTTACTAAAATCGTAGGGAGCCGTTGTATTTGTACTATTATAATCAGGTAAAACATCATAATATAAATCTTCATTGACCTCTTTTGGCGGATGTTTCATATCACAGGCACCCAAGGTGATAATTGTAAGCATACTGAGAAAGAAAAAAATATATTTCATTTTAAAAATGGGTAATATCACTAACATTTGATGCATTGTCCTCAAAATTTAGTTCACTAAACGCAGTAGCTGCCACGCCTTCATCGTTGTAATCTTCAATGGAGATACCTACTTTAAAGTAGCTCGGTACATCTTCCCAGTAGCTGACATTTTGTGTGGTCATTGTAGAATAATTGATTTTTACTTCTAAAATATTGTCTCTTATATGGACTTCAGCAGGAAAAATATAATCAGGACGAGGACCTAAATCAATATACTCGTATATTTTTGGCTCACTCTCACTCGGTGTACTTTTTGTCATAATAGCCCAAATATGATCGTATAGATTGTTAAAATTACGCTTCCAAACGAGTTTGACTAGAGGGTAGTTATAGTAGATAGATTGGTTGTCATCGAGTTTTTTAAGACCATGAACTTCCATCCATGTGTACGCGTCAATCTTTTTAGGTTTATAGCAACGTACTTGAGAAAGATAGAAGTTTCCCTCACTGTCTTTTGTTTGCCAGGTCTGCTTTTGTAGAAGCATAGAAGCCGTTCTTGGTGAAGCTGGTGTTTTGTTAAGTGCAAAAGTAAGTTTGTTTTCATCATCAAGATAAAAGTTTTCACTTGAAAAATCATGCAAAGAGTCTGATGTGTTTCCATCAGGAGCAAGGTAGCTAGATTTATCTAACAGTGTTTGAAAGGTACTATCGTAAGGCACAGGATTATTTGCATCAAAGGCAGGTACAGTGTCAAAGAGAGTATCTAAATCTACATCTTTTGGAGGATGTTTTATATTGCACCCTCCAAACAGTAAAACTAAAGAGAATAGTGTAAAAAGTGTACGCATTATTTTTTTATTTCCTTCACAAAATTAGTATCATAATCAGGTGGTGCCCAGCTTGCATTTTTTGGTGTGCGGTATATTTTACCCCATTTATGCTTTGAGGTATTTACATGAAAGTGTACATTTTCTACAAGGTTGTCATGCGAAGCACCACCATGAAAATTTATATCTACTTCAGTATAAAGGTTTTTGATCGTGTTGTATGCACTCGCCCATTGAAAAACAATATGGCGGATATTTTTGACATTTACATCAGATAAAGTGTTATGAAAACTTTTGTTAAAACGAAGGTATCCATTTCCTTTTTTTCCTTTGTTGATACTTCCATCTATAAATATGTTTGAACCATAGCAGTTATATGCTCGCTCAAAAACAAGAGGATTTGAACCACTGTTTTGTATCTTGATATTTTGGAGTGTGACATAAGCAGCGTATTTTATATGGATACCATCTATCATCAGATTTTCATCTATATTTTTATAAATATGTTTGTATGTATCTGCTTTATAGATAGAATCAAGGGTGATGTTTTTTAAGTTTACATTTTTTACGGCATTGATTTTATATACTTTTGCCCCTTTATCTATGTGGCTTTTTGAGACGAACTGTGTGAGTATAGTGCCATTTTCATACTCTGCTACTTCCATAATCTCACTGCGTAAAATTGGATACTTTTTATACCATTTTTGTGAACCTAAAACAGATTTTACAAAGTGCTCATCATTTGGCTCTTCTACAAGTAAGATATCTTTTGCTTTTATTGACTTTGATGTAGTTATTTTTAGTCTATTGTTATTGTATGTTGGAGTAAGGGTTGTGCCAATAGAGTTTTCTTTTTTACCTTCTATGGAAATGATGGCTTTTTCTTTGTTGTGCATGTGAGAGAGAAGGGTTGTTTTGTTCCCAAGCAGAGTGATGTCGCCTCTGTTGATAATTATAGGTTCATAAATATCTAAAATCCCTTCTGGAAGTAAAATGATACTCCCTTTTGCTACTTTTTGAATAAGAGTATTTAAAGTTTTGGCATCATCCTTGTTGTCATTTGTTTTGGCTTCAAAGATAATACTGTTTTGTTTGTTTAGGGGCGAGGCAAACAACTCTATATCAGGAAACTTTAAGAGCTGCGTTTGAAGTGTCGCAATAGCAAAGATAAAGATAAAGATAAAAAGGTACATTCTGTAAGAAGAGTAATATTTTGCTATTTTGTATTTGATAGGAGCTATGTCATCATTTGCAGTTTGGACTTCACCTCCAGCTTTTGCCCATTTTTGATCGTCTAAATTGAAAAAAGATCTAATTTTTACATAAGAACCATACCATTGCCCATGGAGCATAAGTGGCAAAGTCTTTAGTGATACTTGGTGTCCAAAGAGTGCAAAAACTCCCGTTTGAATAGTACGAACGATAAAAATCCAAGCGATATAGAGTGGCAGGTATAAGATACTTTTAAAAACAGTAAGTAAAAGCATGGCAAGTATTCCAGCAGATGAGGTCCACATAAGTGCGAGTTGGTCATAAAAAAGGTACTTGATAAAAAGAGGTTGATTTTTAAGCGCTCTTGCTCTTTTGTTATTTCTAAGGGTGTTTCCATACCAACGATAAGGCAGGGTTCTACTGATCTCTAAAAAATCTCCATCTCTACTTTCAAGAGAGTAGGCTACAACATCAGGAAGGTAGAGCATATGCCAACCTTGCTTCATCATATAATACCAAGAGCTTTTGTCATCTCCCATTAAAAACCTAAATTTACCATAGTTTGGATCGATGATAATGTCATTTTCAATTAGAGAGATAAACTCTTCGCTGATAACCGCAGTCGTACGAAAAAGTGAAAAACGCCCTGTAAGTGTGAGGACACGCTTTGAGAGTGAATGTGACTGAAATAAAATATGTCTTTGGGCAAATTTGAGTACAAACCACTCTTTATACCATTGAGACTTTGAATCAACATAGCCTAGCTCATTTGTTGTGAGTGCTCCAAGCTGTGGATCAAGTGTGAAAAAAGGAAGAGAGTTCTTCAGTGAATCTTTTGGTAAATAGGTGTCACCATCCATAAAAATTGTGACACTGTTTGTATCTTCTTCACGCTCTTCATTAAAATCTCTAGCTACTGCTCTGAGCGCATGCCCCATAGCTATACGTTTGCCGGAGTCTTGTTTTTGAAAGATAAGCTTTATCTTATCCCTATTTGGATGGGACTCATACACATTAAGTATAATACTATCTTCATAATCACTAGAGGTTGAGACAACTAACACAGCTTCGCAGGGGATATTGTTTATCTCTTGGATAAGTGATGTAAAAACCTCTGTCGTAACCCAAGGGTCTTCTTTATAAGAAGGGATGATAAAGTAGATTTTGTCTGGAAATCTTTCTTGGAAGTCTTTTTTTTCTATCTCTTTTTTATAGGCAGGGTATTTGATTTTAGCATATATAAAAGCACGAATATAGTTAGTGATAAGTAAGCCATATCGCCAGATACCTAAGAATGCAATACCAACTAAAAGCCCACCTTTTAAATCGAGCAAGGCAGTATGAAACAAAAAAATTAAAAGAGTAGCTATACTTAAATAGAACAAGGCAGGTTTGAGAAATGAGCGTAGTGCTACTTCTCTTTTGTGCTGTTTGATCATTGTCAGTTACTGCCTAAAATCATAGAGAGGATTTTTTGTGAGACTAAAGAAGGATTTGTGATATATACGGTGACATATTCGTTAAGTGAGAACTGTACATTTGCATCATCAAAAGAAATCTTTACAGGTACTTCATTTTGTGAGAGTTCATTTGCACTGACATAAATGCCATCAATGGCTGGGTAACCGACACCACTGATGTGTGCCTTATAGCGTTTTTTCAATCTAGGAGAGTAGATAATACAAGATGCCCCTAGTTGAATTTTTGCAACTTCATTAGAGAGTACTTTCATTAAAATATAGGGTGTTGTATCTGTTTGTAACATAACAACGTTATCTGCAAATTCTAGTTGGCTACCTGCTTGTTTTGAGAGCGTGTAGACACTTCCACCTGTTGTTGCAAGTACTGTTGCGAGTCTACTTTGTGTTTGCAACTGTTCTATATTCAGAGCATTTTCATGTAACTGTTTCGTTAGAGCAAGAATACTGTTTTGTACAGAGAGGATATGGTCTTGATTTTTGACATAGTTTTGTTCAAGTAATAGAACACTTTTATCTGTAGAGCCAGTATGGTTGCGAGCTGCATCATAGTGTTGCTTTGTTTGCATATACTGTGTTTGAATAGGTACAAAATCTTTAAATGCAAGAAGATGTTTTTCATAAAGAGTTTTTGCCCTTTCATAATCTATTTTTTGTGAGTCAAGTCTCTCTTTGAGTGTTATAGTATTTTGCTTTGTTAGTCTTTTCATCTCTTTTCGTTTTTTTGTTTCAAATTTTTTATACTGTTTTAATTGTTTTTGAAAAGTTTTTAACTGCGTTTGAAGTTTGTTTTGTGCTTCTTTTAAAAGTATGATCTGTTCATCAAACTCCCTCGTATCCATTGTAAACAAGAGTTGTCCCTCAGCGATATGCATCCCTTTTTGAACATAAATCTTTTTGAGTGTTCCATCAAAAGGGGCTCCATAGATAGAAGAATTTCCAGCGATAAAACCCTCTTTATTTTTGACAATGATATAATTATATACAAGAGTACTCAGAGCGATACTCAAAAATATAAGTCCTAAAAGTCCGTAAAGAAACAAACGTTTTTTAAAACTTTTATGGACCTTTGAAGACTCTTTTTCGCTTAATTGTATGGGCTCTTTGATAGGCGAAGCAACATCTTGCATAAAAAAAGTTCCAGAGATATCATCGATAGAGTCTATTCTTCCTTCAATCGCTAGGGTTGCATAGTGACGTAAAACCCTGCTGTTTTTTGCAGATATATCCGTTATTTCCATACCGTATGTATTGGTGTCAATATTTCTTACACTTACCTGCATGGATAAGTTTATGGAAGATTGCTCTATAGGTAAGATGAGTTGAATGTCTAAAGTGTCACCAAGAGATAAACTACTATCTTCATCATTGTCAATTTTGACCTTAAAGCCGTGAACAGACCAATCGAGTACGGTATAGGCCTGATTGTTAATGATAGCTTGAATTGGAATGTTTATTCTATGTGATTTACGTTTTGAATTGCTAGAATGTGTGATGGGTGAATTGAGTGCCATGGTGTGCTTTTAATCCTCTACTAAGTTGTTAAAGTCGTAAATATTTGTTAATGAAGAGAGTTGCAGTATGATTTTTAAAGCTTGGATTCTTTGTAGCATACTCTCATATTTATTTTTTAAAATCTCTTCTTGTAGCCTTAGTATCTTCTCTTCAAAGTCGATGTTAAGTTCAGCTATATAGTATTTTGCTATTGTTTGGTAGGCTTGAAGTTCTTTTTCTAAGTTCTTGTTATCAAGTTGATTGACTTGTATCACTGCCTTTGTTTTTTCAAAATTTTGATATAAGTTCTGTATGCTTGTATTTATATGATTATTGATCGCTTGTTTTTGTAAGTTTAGGGCAGATATTTGTAGTTTTTCAAGCTCTTTTTCTTCGCTAGAACTAAAGTTTAAAGGTACTTTTATCTGCGTTCCTACAGTTTGGTAGTATCCTACTTCATCTACACCTCTTTGACTTGCATATACGTTGAAGACAACATCATCTCTAAAGCTTTTTGACTCTTTAGCAAGGTCGATATGTGCGTTTTGTATATTTGATTCATAACTAGCAGTTTTTGCTTGGTTTTGAATGTTTTGTTCTTTTTTTAAACGCAGTGTGTCAATTTTTAAAAGCAAATGATAGATATTTTTATCTATAGTGATGTTTTGGTTATTTTTATATATCTTCTCAAGAGCAAGGTATTTTTTTATTTTATGAGAAAGTTTTTGAATTTTTTCTTTTGAGAGTGCCCCTTCTTTAAAAAGTTGACTACTGCGTTTGAGTGCATCAGTATACATTTTGCCTAATGCTTCGTAATATTTTTCATTGATTGTATCGCTGAGTTTGTCTAAATTTGCTAAATTTTCTTCAAGGTTGAATTTTTGTAAGTTTATAAGATTTTGGTAGGCAAATATTTTACTTTTAGCAAGACGAAGTTGTTTATCTTTTTTGTGTTGGTAGTATCCATTTTTAAAAATATCATATTGTATTTTTAGATTATATTCATAGTCTGTGTAGTCTCTGTTTATATAGTCTTGAGAAAAGTATTGATCATATTTTGCATCTATGCTTAAACCGAAAAAATCACTACTTGTTTGAATTTTTTCTTCTTGTTTTTGTAAAAGTTTTGTATATTGCTTAATGGAACTCTTAAGAGAATTATCTTCACTTAGCACTGCGTTTGAAAGCTTTGGTAGAAGGGTGAGTGCTGTTGCATTAAAGTCATATTTGTACTCAAAGGAAGTTCTTGGTTTTACTTTTTTTGGTATTTTTTCTTTAAATCTACTTCTACGTGTGAGTGTTACATAAGCATCTTTATATTTTGGTTTATAATTTTTGAGTGCATTTTTTGCTTGAGCATTATCTTTATAACAGCCACAACGAAGTGTATAGTAGTTGCCAATATGTAGCATCTTACACTCTGATGGAAAGTTAAACTTTTGTTCTTGAGAACTACTGTATAAACTTACAGAGTAACAACTTTCATTTGCAAAAAGAGTGCTACAAAAAAGAAGAGGAATAAAGAAGGTTTTTGGATACATATAAAATTATTTACAGTCAAATGCACTAATCATTTCTGCATAATGAGGTGTAGTTTCTTTTCCTATAAAGGTATAAGTTCCAATGCTTAAAGAGTATACTGAACTGTTTACGTCAACCCCTTTACAGTTAACAGTTTTTCCTTGCTGATATTTCGTTACAACTTTACGCAATTTATCACTCTGTTGTGTTTTGTACGTGTTGTAGGCTATGGCAGAGTATATGATGACAAATAAAACTGTTGTAATCGTTATCTTATGCATTCGTGCTAACTCTGTAAAATAGTTTAGAGCAAGAAATACAAAGACTAAAAGAACAAAAGATATGATGTATGCCACTATGCAATCCCTCGTATTTGATAAGTAATGTCACCTGCGCCAAAGCCGATGATCAAACCTTTGTCTAAAGTTTCAAGGTTTTTGTTATCTTTTATAACGGTGATAGTGTTGTTCGCACGAGATATTTTATCTGCCATGGTAAGGTTGTAAGCTTTAAAACTTTCTTGAAAGTCAATCTCACGAGGTGCTTCACCTGCTGACCAAACGGGCAAGATGATAAGCTCAGCTGCTCCATCAAAACATTGAATAAAGGCATCAAGATTGTCAATAGTACGTGAATATTTATGTGGCTGCCAGATAGCTGTAATCTTGTCAAAACCTTTGAGGAGTGCATACTCTTTTACAGACTCAAATGTTGCTTTTATCTCTGTTGGGTGATGCCCATAATCATCAATGATTACACTATCATTCTCAAAGCCAACGATGTCAAAGCGTTTTTTAATCCCTTTAAAATTTAAAAGATTTGTTCGTATCATTTCTATATCCATAGATTCTTGTGCAGCGAAGATTGCAAGTGCAGCATCAAGGGCAATATGTTTTCCAAAGCCCCAAACATCAAAAGTGCCCAAATCTTTAAGAGTAAAACGTGTATGTGGTTCATTGTCTATTAAGACAAACTCAATGTTACTGATGTCTTTACTTGGATAGAGCCAATGCGCATCTATCTCTCCAACTAGCGAGGATAAAAATGGGTCTTCTGCGTTTAGGACTTTGAGTGGTGCAAGATTGATGAACTTTTTATAAGTATCATAAAAGAGTTCATAATTGTAGTCGTAGTATTCCATATGTTCAGGCTCTGCGTTTATGACGACTGCACAATAGGGGTTGGTATTTACAAAACTTCCATCACTCTCATCAGCTTCAAAAATCATCACATCATTTTTTTCATCATAACGGACGTTTGAACCAAACTCTTTTGATTCTGCACCAATGATAGTCGAACCATTCATAATGGAGGCTAAAATTGCTGTGGTTGTACTTTTTCCATGTGCTCCAGCGACTGAATATACTTTTTTATCTTCTAAAATTATAGCTAGTGCTTCACGACGAGCAAGGACTTCTATACCTTTTGCCTGTGCAGCAACAACTTCAGGGTTGTTTGGGCTTATGATTGCAGAATGGACAACAAGGTCTTGGTTTGTGATAGCCTCCGCTGAGTGAGGTACAGTAACAGTGATACCCATCTTGCGAAGGTTTTTTGTTATGATAGTATCTTTAATGTCTGAACCACTTACTTCATGCCCTTTATAGTGCATATATTGCGCTAGTCCTGAAATGCCTATGCCACCTATACCAATAAAATGTATTTTCATCTGCTAAGCCTCCTGTTTCTGGAGATTATCTAGCAACTCTTGTGCCTCTTTTGTAAAATCACTTATATAAAAAGTTCCAGCATTTTGTGTTGCTTCAATATCTGCTATTGTCTCAAGGAAATCGTCAAATGGGAGTTTTTGTGAAGCCACGCCCCAATGAAGTTTCATAGCATTTGAAAATTTTGTGTCGTTACTCAAACCTGAGAGAACTTCAAACAGTGCTGCAGCATCTTCAATCTGACCAGCAGAATAATGTTCTACAGCATATTCATAAAGAGCGCGAAGTGTAGCAAAATCTTGTACTTCATTCATATCCATAGCTCTATGGGCTTCAAGTGTGTCTGTGAGTTTTTCTAAAGCCAAATCAAGTATGTTTGCATAAAAGCCGTGCAGTGTCTCTTCATCAAACAAATCATGTGCCTGTTGTTCAAGTACATAAAGTCCTGCAATGTCACTCTCTTGTTGTGCTTTTAATATCTTTTCTTTTAACGCTTTATCTTTGCTCATTTAAACATTCCTTGATTCTTAATAGTGCATCTTTTGTCTTTTCTTGACTTTCAACCAGTGCGATACGGATGAAACCTTTGCCCGGGTTTTCACCTTTGGCATTTTCTCTTGCTAAAAACTCACCTGGAAGGACTTTTACATTGTACTTTTTGTAAAGTTTTTTAGTAAATTCTAAAGCATTGTCTACCTGCATCCAGAGGTAAAAGGTCGCTTGTGGGATTTCGCTACCAAGAATCTCTTTGGCTAGGATGAAGTTTTCTTTATAAACAGCTCTTGCTTTTGCAACATGATCTTCATCATTCCATGCAGCCGCAGCAGCATGTTGGAGTGGAAGAGGTGAAGCACAACCGATATATGTTCGGTACTTCATATACTCTTTGAGTACTTCTGCATCCCCAGCGATGAAGCCTGAACGTAGACCCGGAGCAGAAGAGCGTTTTGAGATGGAGTTGATAACTAAAGTATTTTTAAAAGTATCATTTCCAACAAGTTTTGCTGCTTCTAAAAGGGAAGGTGTTGGCTTGTTTGTATAAATTTCACTATAACATTCATCATTTAAAAGTACAAAGTCATGCTTTAAAGCAAGTTTTACCCATGTTCCCAATTCTTCTACCGTGAGTGTTGCCGTTGTTGGATTGTTTGGGAAGTTTAAGATGACCAAATCACACGCTTGAAGCTCATCTTCTTTTATCTCAGGCTTCATGTTGTTTACTGCGTTTAGATTGAGATGAATGACTTTTGAGCGTGTGGCAATGGCTGCGCCTTCATAGATTTGATAAAAAGGGTTTGTGTATGCCATGACAGGGTTCTTTTTGTCAAAAAGTAAAAACTGAGGGAAGTTAAAAAGTACTTCTCTTGTTCCAAATGTTGGAATAATTTGAGCATCACTGAGTGTGACGCTAAATCTTTTTTCTACAAAGTTTCTTTGTGCTTCTCTTAGTATAGTTTCCCCTGTGGTTTTAGGATATTTTTTCAAAAGGGGAGTATTATCTCTTAGTGCGTCTTGGATAAACTCTGGTGTTTCAAACTGGGGTTCTCCTATAGTTAAAACAGAAGGATGATAGCCCTTGTTTGGGATAATCCCTTCAAGAAGAGTTGTAAGTTTTTCAAATGGATATGGTTCAAAATTCATTAATATTTCACTTTATTTATTTAATGCAATTATAGCGAAAATTATTGTACAATTAGTAACATTAGTCATATGGAGGCAAGAATGAAAGTACTATTTTTAGCATTATCAGCACTACTTTTTTTAGGTTGTAGCGATAATAAAAAGCAAGAGCATACAAAAGTTACTCAAACAGAGCTAAAAGCTGCAGTTTCTGAAGAAAAAGTACCCCAAGAGGTGACGCAAGAAAAAGTTGTAAAAGAAGAAAGTGTAGAAGAAAAGGCAGCTGAAATAGCAGTAGCTCCAAAAAAAGCAGTAGCCCCAAAAAAAGCAATAGAAGTCAAAGAAGTAAAAACTGAAGTTGTTCCTAAAGAGGTTGCCGTTATTCAAGCGCCAAGTGTTGATGGTGCTCTCGTATTTAAAAAATGTGTTGCTTGCCATGGTGCAAATGCAGAGAAAAAAGCACTCAATAAGTCACAAGTCATTCAAGGATGGAATACACAGAAGATAATTGCTGCTTTACATGGTTACAAAGATGGAACATATGGTGGTGCAATGAAAGGGGTGATGAAATCCCAAGTATCTAACTTAAGTGATGATGAAATTACAGCTGTGGCAGAACATATTTCTAAACTTTAAACGCAGTAGCACTGCGTTTATTTTATACTAATTTTAAACTAAATGGCTACAATTTTGTAAATTAATAACGAAGAGAAGAGATGAAACTTATTGTAAATGGAAATGAAAAAGAATTTAGAGATACTGCAACACTTCAGGAAGTTCTTAAAGAGCTAAATCTTGAAGGAAAAGTTATGGCAGCAGCTGTAAATATGGAAATAGTAAAGCAAGACAGTTGGGATAAATATAAGCCTAAAGAAGGTGATAAATTAGAACTGCTTGACTTTGTTGGTGGTGGATGATTCTACGCTAACAACTGCGATGGCATACTCGCCATCGTGAGTAATAGAAACAGAAGTATCTGTGATATGAAAATTTTGAACAATTTTTTTAGAAAGGGCAAGCTCTGGTTTTCCTCTCTCTGACTTATAGATTTTGATGTCATAAAATGAACATTCACTCCCAATACCTGTGCCAAGTGCTTTAGCAAAAGCTTCTTTGACAGCCCAAAATCCCGCCGCAGTTTTGTAAGACTTCACAAGAAGACATTCTTCTTGAGACAAAAACTTCCGTAAGCCTTTATTCCCGAAACGTTCCATTAGACTTTTCATGCGTGAAGTTTTGATTAGGTCAATTCCAATCATTACTGAATAACAAATTCTGAGTATTTTGGTAACATAAAGTATCTCCTTGTCCCTGTATTACTCTATTTGAAGTGCTTTTTATAGATACTGAAAAAACACTAAGTCCGCCAAAAGTCCGCCTAAATAATTATAGTCTAAGACGAAGCAAGAAACTGTTCTGTAAGTTGTTCTTCCTGCATTTGAAGTATTTTGAGTTCTTGCCGTTTTTCTTCATTGAGTTTAAACAGTTTCATTTTTTCTTGAATATATTCATCCGCACCTTCAATATTTTTTGATTTTTCTACTATATCATTTTGAAGTTCATCAATTCTTTTAAGTGCCTGTTGCATTGCTTGTTTGTTAAGTATCAAAATAAGTTCCTATTTTTTCTTGTAAAAAGTCAATATTTATATTTTCGTATGTTTTATCTTCTCTTTTATCTATGTAGTGTAGAATTATATCATTTTTTAATATACTTTTTAAAGCAATGACAGTTTTGTAAGAGTTTATGTTGCTTTTAACAAACACTTCATACGGTACTTTTCTCTTGGTAACAATTTCCCGCTTTATAGCATATTCATAGCAATGCTCTGGCTCGTTATAAAGGTAGAAAATTTCAACTCTATACTCTTTATCTAAAAGTCGTTTGATGTTCTCAAGTGCTTTTGAAAGATTTGATAAATTGCTATCTAAAATCAGAGAATATTTGTGTTTAAGAGCATAATCAAAAAGTTTGCTAAAACCTTTACTCGCAGGTTTTTGAAAAATATCGGAATTATTTCCATTGTATCCAACAGGTTTGAAAAACTCTCGAATTTCATCAGTGTCTATATGGAGTAAATGTGGATTTTTTTCTTTAAGAAAAATTCCAAATTCAGTTTTTCCAACTCCACTCATACCAGCAGTTAAGATGGCTATTTTTTCATTTTGAGGTGTGATGCCTTTTGTGAATTTTTCAATAAAATCTTTTTTATTTTTGTTGATATACTCTATTGCTTTTTGTTCGATTTCTAAGATATTGGGTGCTATTTTTTCCATTGTTCTATCTTCTCCCATGCATTGTTGATATTTTGTGTAATTTCCGTATAAAGCTCTATATTTTCAGGGTTTAAATCAGGATGATATTCTCGTACTAATTTACGATAAGCTTTTTTTATGGTTTTAAAATCATCATCACTGCTAACACCTAAAACAGTATAGGCACTATCGCTATAAAACTGTGCAAACTCATTTTGAGGCTCTTTTGGAGACTCTTGTGTGTGCTGTTTTTCTTGTTGTGAATATGATGAACGATAACTCTGCTCTTGATAGCTTTGTTCTTGCTTGTAAGATTTCTTCTTACTTGTTTCTTCTTCACTCTTTGCACCAAACGACTCAAAGAAACTACTTATGATGATAGGTATAGCTCGAACCCAGTTTATAAATCGTATTATTTTATAGTAAAGTGTAATAAAAAAGTAGTAAGTATTTGCACTCATCATCTTAATATTTTGAATGGTGTCTTGTGTAAACTGCACTAAAAATTTTAGCTGTGGTGCAAGAAGAGCAATTCCTACTATAAGCTTTTGATCATATAAAGGATTGTCAAATCCTGCATGAACTATTAAGTAAATTCCTAAATAAGAGTAGAGTAGATGAAAAAAAAGAGTTTGTGCTTTTTTTGAAAAGTAAAATGCTATTGCAAAAATAAATCCCATCGAGAGTAAATTTTCTAAATCCATATCTTAGTCCCAGTTGATATTTTCTAAATCTACATAGTGTATGTTGTCATAACGATTAACACCCTTAATCGTATAAGGCTTGAGTTTTGAGAAACCATTAAACATTATATCTTTATAGTAAGGTTTTACACTCAGCTTTAGCGGTGCTTTATTTGCATAGACAAAGAGTGCTTCATTGTCTTTCATTGTTCTAATCTCACTTACATTCATAACAGACTCTTTTTCATAGTAGTTTCGCCCATCTGCTTGTCGTTTGAGTGTCTCTTTGTATCCAAACATCTTTTCTAAATCAGTGGCTAAATCTAAATCAGCACCGCTGTAGATAAGTTTACTTGCGATACCACCATCTAAGATGGTTTTTGCTTCGTTTTGAGAGTACTGTTTTATGAGTTGGTTGATATTTTGTAAAATAATTGAGATTGAGACATTATACTTTCTAATGGTTGTAATGACAGATGAAAATCTTGGTATGTTCATATTCCCAAACTCATCAAGTAAGCAGTACAAGTGCAAATCTTTTGCACTTGGCAGCTTATCCATCATTACATTAAAGAGTTGGGAGTAAAAGAGGTTAAGTAGGAAGCTATATTGTTCTTGATACTGCTGTTCTATTTTTATAAACACGACCGATTTTTCCTCTCTAAACTTTTTAAAGTCTATAGAGTGGGTATATGTCAATTTTTCTAAATTGTTATTTATCCCTATGGGAGAGAGTGCCGTTGAGGCAGTCGCTATAAAACTCTGTATAGTTTTTTCATTCCCACTTATAAAACCTTTATACTCTGAAAAAGTTTTATTATCAGCATATCGTTTTATAAATTCATCAAGTGGCTCGCCACTTTTTCCAAAGTTATTAAGCATATACCTTACATTTGCAAGGTTCATATATCGTTTATCATTTGTAGAGTTCAATACTTTTATGAGTATCGAGATAAAGTTCTTTGCTCCATCACTCCAAATCTTATCCTCTGCTCTTGTGCCTTTTAGTCCCGAAGAGGCTAAAAGTATCTCACTTACCATATCTATACTCATGGAGTCTTTTGCATATTCAAGAGGGTTGTATCGTATGGACTCATCCAAATTTTTTGGGTCAAGAACATATATTTTAAAACCTTGATTATGTAAGTATGCACTTGTTTTATCGTAGATTTCTCCACTTAAGTCGGTTATAACCATTGAGCATCTTTGAGATGCGAGTTTATAGATGTTTGGTAGAACATACGAGGTGGTTTTTCCTCCTCCAGTTCTACTAAAGAGTGCGAGGTGGTTAAAACTCTCTTTTGAAGAGAGTCTTTTATTTTTTCCATCTACTAAAAGCCCATCATTAAACCTTGAAAAGGTTTTAATCTCATCTTGTTTACTCATCATACCATCGCCTTTTATAGGCGGTTGTGAAAAAAATGAGTACAGCCAAGAGAGTGGGTTTAAAAACCGAATTCCAAATTTTCTAAATAGATTGTTCATACCTGCAAACATAATTATTGAAATAAAAATAAGTGCTAAAAATTCCATGTACTATTGTAGCTAAAATCTTTTTAACTTTTGGGAGTATCTTCACTCTCTATCATGAGAGTTTTCTCTTGCTCTGCTTCTTTCATCTTTGGCTTTTTGCCGTTTTATCTCTCTTCCTTTTTTATGTTCAAATTTTTTGAACAGCTCTTTATACTCTTTTTCTAAGCCTAAAGTTTTGAGTCTGTATTTTTTGTTTTTGTACACAACTCCATGGGTAGCACCTCTTGTGTAAAACTCAAATCCTTTTTGTTTTATGCTTCTCTCAAAAGCCTCTTTTGATTGAGCGGTTTTAAAACTTGATAGTAAATCATTTATGATTTGCTCTTTAGTGCTTTTAACACCTCTGTGTTTGAGTTCTTGTTCCTTTTGTTTTTCTTTTGAGAGATCCTTTTTATCTTGATAAAAAGAGGACTCGTTAAGCTCTTTGTATTTTTGGTTTTTGTAGTTTTCAAGCTGTTTTTGTATCTCTTTGAACTCTTTTTTAGAGAGTCTAACTCTTTTGTTCCCCTCTATCTCGTTGGCACTTATCATTAAGTGCAGGTGCATATTATTTTTTTCTTCATGCACAACTCCAAAGGCAAGATGTTCATCTGCTCTTTGGAAGAGGTATTTCTCTGCCATATCTAAAAGTATCTCTTTTTGTCTCTCTTTTGAGAGAGAATTTTCTTCTAAAGATAAAACCTCATGATACATAAAAACCTTGCCTCTTGCTTCTCTAAGGTATCGTGCATTTTTATAAAACTCATTGAGGAACTCTTTTTTATTACTTGGATGTGCATAAGTGTTTCTTGAAAAAGTAAAAGAGGATGTATCACGAGTGAGGTAGTCGTAGAGTTGCGAAAAAGATTTACTTTTTCTGCTCATAGATTTTATAATCATGGCTTAGGTTTTAGCGATAAATTTTTTAAACTCTTCTTCATACTGGCGAAGTGCATTAATGAGTATATTTATATCAATCTGCTCTGTCATATTTGTTTTATGGGCGATTTGATTGATGTTGTTTGCTATACCACGAGATATGCGGATATACTCACTAATAAACTCTTTTTGCTCTATGGAGAGAGTTTGGGGTGTGTTGTTATTTAAAAACGATGTTACTATGCTTTTAGCATAAGAGTTTGTTTTTAAATCTAAAAAGATGGCTCTTCGTTTGAGTTCATCATAAAAAGCGGTACTGAGTGGAAAAGTTACAATCTTGTTTTTAGAGTTGTAACTCTTCTTGTACTCTTTTTGATAGTTTGATTGACTCATATTTTCACTTCTTAGTTATAAAGTTTGTATGGTGTTTGTGTAGTATTTTGCTAACTCGACTAAAGGGTATGAAACATCGCCTTGACCTTGTTGAATATAGCTACATCCTTGACCTGCTCGTCTTAGTCTATCAAGTGTTGATATACTTAAGCCACATTCTCTTGCCATTTCTTTTTTTGAGATGGCTACTCTTTTGTACTTTGCATACAAAGTATCAAAAATTACTTTTGCTTCACTACTCATAATGAACTCCTTAATTAAATTATAGTAATGATAATCTATTAAACCTTATAAATATATAATAAATAGTAAGTATTAATTATATATTTATAGTAAAAAATAGATTTGAGTAAATTTGACTACTTTATAGTTATTAATAAACTATTAAAAGTAAGTATTATATAATTATGAATAAGGATTTTTTATGAGTACAGATGAAAGAAAAAACAGAAGTGTAGGAAGACCACCGTTAGAAGATAGTTCTCAAAAGAGAGATAAAAAAGTGATGCTCTCTTTAACTCAAAAGGAGTATGACTATTTGCAAAAAATGCAAAAAACACTTAATCGCTCTACATTAACATCGACTATTCTTTATTTTATGGAGCGAGGGCAAGAGGCTGTAAAGGAAGATTTTTCTAGGGATAGATAGATGTTTACTTGTAAACATCACCTCTAAAATCTATATCGTTTACGATAGCTATGATTTTTACTTCATTATTTTCTAATTCAAATAAAATTCTGATTTTACCAACTCGAACTCTGTAGTAGTTTTTAAAACTACCTTTGAGTTGTTTGACATCAATATTTATATCTTCTTTGAGTACAATTTTTTTGATAGACTTCACAATGAGCTGTGTAGATTTTTCTTTGGAGAGAGCATGAGAATTTTTAGTAAAAAATTTATCTGCTCTTTTTAGGTATTGTACCTCTAAAGTCATATTTGAATTGATTCTTTAGAAGAGATGATTTTATCATCTGCACTAAAAGTATGTAAAAGTTTTGCATAGTGTTGTTGCTCTTCATCAGAAACAAACTCAACAGTAGAACTACTATCAACTTTTAAACCTTTGATAAAACCTTTTTTTAAATTATTGAGGATAGTCATAAATGAGTCATAATTGTTATCATCAATTTGTAATTGTATTGTTTTCATTATAATTTTTTCCTTTATGAATATTTATTATAATTATACCACAAGAGGAGAACATTAATAGACTTCTTGCATAACCTCAAACTGGTTCAAAAATTGCTATTGCTCAAGCATGAAGAATTATGAGAAATTAAAAGAGCTAAAACCAGAACTATTCAAACGATTAACAGGTGTAAAACCTGAT
>Ga0256840_1001257_pt1 | contig 24329 bp, 22 predicted proteins | sample 355202metaG_FD_185969 | JGI IMG/M metagenome (GOLD analysis project Ga0256840, IMG submission 185969) | Hydrothermal vent microbial communities from Mid Atlantic Ridge, Atlantic Ocean - 355-202 | ecosystem: Environmental > Aquatic > Marine > Hydrothermal vents | place: Atlantic Ocean: Mid...
GCTATAATGCCCATAGGGAGCCAAAAAGAGAGGCAATCTTGCGTCAAAATTTTTCATCACCGTAGCTATGGCTATGGTTCAAAAAAAGTTTTGCACAATCTTACCTCTCTTTTTGGCTCTGAGGATACAAGGGTTTTTAGAGGTGCCCTTAAGAAATAATAAACATAACCCGATGTATAATAGTTAAAATATATTTTTAGGTAATAAAATGAATGATGAATTAGTATTTGCTCCTGAAGAGGAAATAACAATTGATGAGCATCAAGAACTCTATACTGTTTTGATAGTAGACGACGATGCAGAAGTACATTCTTTTACAAAACTTGCTCTAAAAGACTTTACATATAACTATAATAAAATAAAGTTTGTATCTGCATACAGTGCAAAAGAGGCAAAAACTATCTTAAAAGAAGATTTTAACATAGCTGTCATACTTTTAGATGTAGTTATGGAAACAAATACTGCTGGTTTAGATGTAGCAAAGTATGTTCGTCATGAGATTTTTAATGATTTGGTTCGTATCATCATAAGAACAGGACAACCAGGTGAAGCACCAGAGAGATTTGTAATCGATAATTATGACATTAATGACTATAAAGAAAAAACAGAACTTACTACAGATAAGCTTTATACTACACTAAGAACAGCAATCTCTCAATATTTACAGTTAAAAGACTTAGTAAACAAAAAAAATGAAATCTATAAAATTTTAATTACAGATAAATTAACAAATTTGCCAAATCGAGTCAAGTTAAATTATGATTTAGACTCCAAAAAACATCAAACTTTAATGTTGATAGACATAGATAGGTTTTCTTTGTTGAATGATGCTTATGGCTTTGATGTTGGAGATGAGGTTTTACTCCATGTGCGAGATATTGTACAGAAGTTACTCAAGAAAAATATGGGACTTTACAGATTAGAGGCAGATGTTTTTGCCATTCTTTTAATCGACGAAAATAAGAACTTACTTGAAGATGAGGTAGCAACTATAAAAGCAGTCTTAGACAACAGCCCATTGGAGATGGATGAGTTGTCCCTCTATATCAATGTAAGTATAGGAATTGTTTATAATCAATTAGGTAATATCATTCAAAAAGCAGAGATAGCTCTTCGTCAAGCAAGGAAAGTATCTCGCAATCGAGTTGAGTATTATAGAGACTCATTAGACATCATTAGTACTATAGAAGAAAATAATTCATGGACAGGTCGCATAGCAAAAGCACTTGAAAAAGATAATATTTTAGTTTATTATCAACCAATTATAGAGTGCGCAACAGGTAAAATAGTAAAGTATGAAGCCTTAGTTCGATTAAAACATGAGGGTGAGGTTTATTCCCCTTATCATTTTTTAAAAACGGCGCGTTATGCTGGTTACTTACATAAGATAACTTGTAAGGTTTTTGAAAAAGCGTGTGCAAAGTTTGAACATAATGATTTGAAATTTTCTATCAATATCACAGATCATGATTTAGCTGAATATAAATTTATAGACTTTATAGAAAAAACATCTAAAAAACATAATATACACCCTTCGAGAGTTGTTTTTGAAATCTTAGAAGAAACGAGTATGAGCGAAAATGTTTTGGCTACTGAAAACTTAAAAAAAATATCTGAGCTTGGGTATGCTTTAAGTATAGATGATTTTGGGGCACAGTGTTCTAACTTCTCTCAACTAGGTCTTCATGAATATGAAAGCATTAAAATTGATGGAAAATTTATCAAAGATATAGATGAAAATAAACAGTCAAGAATTATAACTGAATCTATCCTTTTCTTTACGGGCAAGGTTGGCTTTAAAACAGTGGCCGAATTTGTACACTCCAAAGAGATATACGATATCATCAAAAATATGGGTGTTGATTATGCGCAAGGTTATTACTTTGGGGAACCAAGACCTGAGCTTATTGAGTTAAAAGATTTCTAATGAGACTAGTTAGCCTTTTTTTTACTTTTTTACTATTTATGGTAGATATACAAGCAAATGAAAAAGAGGACTTATTAAAAGGTGTAATCTTAGAACGCATTAGTCAGTTTGTTACCTATAAAGATACTAGCGAGGATTTCTTAATCTGTGTCTATAAAAACAAACAGATGACGAATGTCTTTAGCGACTTATTTCAACAAAGAAAGCATCGTAGTGAGGATATACGCATAGTAAATATCTCTTCTATTAAGAATATAAATACTTGCGATATTTTTTATGCACACAAGATATCTAAAAGTACAAAAAAAATGATTTTAAAGAAAAATCTAACATATACCTTGCTTGTAACGGATGATGTTAAGTTATTGGATGATGGCTTTATGCTAGCCCTTTATCTTCAAAAAAACAAGATTCGTTTTGCCATAAATCATCAGGCAATTGTGGATGCACAACTTAAGATTAACTACAGACTTTTAAAAGTAGCTTCAAAAGTTATAAACCCTCTAAAGGTTCAAAGATGAAGCTAGATAACGTCTCGTTTAAACTACAGTTTTATATCTCTTTGATGGGTATAGTTCTCTTAGTCTTACTTGCTGCTTTTTCTTACAATATTTTATCAGTATATCAGTATAAAAAAGACTCGTTTATTCAAGAGAGTCAACTTCAAGCTGGACTTATAGCAGATAGTTCAGTTGCACCTATCTTATTTTTTGATCAAGATGGACTCAGTGCCTCATTGGCACAACTTGATAGATATGAAAATATTTTACAGGTTTTAGTTTACTTAAATGATGGGGAACTTTATAGTTCGTATACTAAAAATGGTACTATCGTTGAACTGAAAAAGTATGCAAATTTTGGAGAATGGTTTTTAAAAGATATGCAGATGAGCGACTCCTTGGGGGCTACATCTTTTGTCATAAAACAAAAGATATCTTTTAATGGTGAAGAGCATGGTGTATTATATTTACAAAAAGATGCTTCTGTATTATATGATTTTATTAGAGATGCTATTGTAAGTACACTTCTTTTTTCTCTGTTGATATTTGTCATTATGCTGATAATGGTACAAGCCCTATCTAGAAAACTCATCACACCAATAGTAGATTTATCTGAAGAACTCACAGAACTCTCCCTCTCTCAAAACTATAGCATACGACTAAAGTACCATGCCAAAAATGAGATAGGGAAACTTTATAGCGCTTTTAATAATCTTTTTCATTCTATTGAGGTGCATCAAGACTCTCGTGATGAGGCATTAGCCCAAGCTAGAGAGTATCAGCTGCACCTTGAAGAGTTAACAAGCGAACTTGAAGAGAGGGTGCACAATAGGACACAAGAGTTACAAGACTCTTTAGACACTTTAAAACGTACGCAAAACCAACTTATAGAATCAGAAAAGATGGCAGCGCTTGGTTCACTTGTAAGTGGTGTCGCCCATGAAGTCAATACCCCCCTTGGTAATGCAATAACTGGAAGTACTATCATTAAAAAAGAAACAGCGGAACTCCTCTCCAGCATGAAAGGTGGTACACTTAAAAAGTCATCATTAGAAAGTTCTTTGGAGCATATGGATGAAACCTCACGGCTTCTTTATAAAAGTCTTAACACAGCAGCAGAACTGATAAAGAGTTTTAAGCGAATATCGGTAGACCAAAGTATAGAGCAAAAAAGAGAATTTGACTTAGTTGAGTACGTAGGTGAGATAGTCAAAACTTTTCACAATAAGCTGAAGCAAGTTCCAGTAAATGTAGATATAGTAGCACCAAAAACTCTCATGATAAACTCTTACCCAGGTGATTTCGCGCAACTCTTAAATAACTTTATTCAAAACTCTATCATACATGGCTTTGAGTTTAAAAAAGAAGATACAAACATCACTATACAACTAAGTAAAAAAGGTAATATGCTTACTTTTATATATAGCGATAACGGTGCAGGTATGAGTGATGAGTTTAAAACAAAGGCCTTTGAGCCTTTTGTCACAACAAAAAGAAATGCTGGAGGGACAGGTCTAGGGCTCAATATCGCTTATAATATAGTAACTCAAAAACTCCACGGTACTATTAAACTAGATACTGCACCAAATAAAGGTGTGAAGTACACTATGAAAATTAAACTAGAGGATTAGAACTTATAGTATAAGCCAGCGGTTATGAGACGAGCAGGTTGGGGAGCATTTTCAAAGGTAACAAGAGCGTTTGATCCAGATATTGCATTGTAATATTGTTTGTCAAATAGATTGTATACATCAGCTCTATGACATCTGTGCTAGATTCTGTGATGATATTGACAACTCCTGCATAAGCATCTGCACCATAGACTACACTTGCTGCGCCAAGTATCACTTCCACCTGTGAAGCATAGGCTACAGGAAAATTATTACCTATATGTATAGTGCCTCCAGTAGGGGATGATATCCTTGTTCCATTGAGAAGAATAAGAAAGTTATTGTTTCCGTTGATGCCTCGTATTTAAAAATCATCACGTGCTAATGAACGAGAGTATTTATTAAGATCAACACTTGGAAGGGATTCTAGTATGTCAGCTACACTTTGGTAATTTCTCTCACGGATAGTTTGCTTCGTAAAAAGGTAGATATTTGCCAGAGAATCAGAAAGTTTTTCACTGTACTTAGAGGTAGTAGTGACTTCAATATTCATAAGTTCTTCGAGAGTTAGGTTAAAAAGGTCATTTTGATTGTTTGCTAAGAGCAGTGTTGTTATCAGTGATAAACTTATGATAACTCTGTTCATTATTGTTTTTCCTCAAGAGAACTTATTTATTGTGTAGTAAGTATACTTATTTTTTGTAAAATAAAACTCAACAAATAATTGTAAAAATCTAAAAATAATTCTTGAATTAAACAATAGATATAAATTTATAAATATAAATCTGTTTTTTAGCTATTTTTAAAAATCTTGTGATAAACTTGCTATCGAAACTTTAAATATGGAGAAATGTAATGGCAGTAATTATTAATGATACATGTATTAACTGTGGCGCTTGTATTGACGAATGTCCAGTAGAAGCAATAGTTGATGAGGATGATAATCCGACAGATGAGGAAATCTACTACGTATACGCAGATAAATGTGTTGAGTGTGTAGGTCACCATGATGAACCAGCATGTGCAACTGCATGTCCAACTGAGGGTTGTATCACTTGGGATGCTATTGGTGAGTCTCCTGAGCATCGTGATGATATCACTGATGAACAACGTTCAAACAAAGAGCCAGTTGTAGAATAGTTTATTCTAAATTACTCACGCTCTTCTCTTTTCCACTCTTGTGAGTGGAAATCTTGCAATTTAATCAAAAAAACATAAAATTTTCGCTATAATCCCACTCTATTTTTAAAATTAATTAGGAGTTTTGATGGAAAGAACATTATCAATCATCAAGCCAGATGCAGTAGCAAAGGGTGTTATCGGTAAAATATTAGACCGTTTTGAAAGTGCTGGACTTAAAATTGCAGCAACAAAAAAAATGCAACTTAGTCGCGGGGATGCGGAAGCATTTTATGCAGTTCACGCTGAGAGACCATTTTTTGGTGATCTTGTAGATTTCATGATTTCAGGGCCAGTTGTTGTAACTGTACTTGAAGGTGAAGATGCAATGATTAAAAACCGTAACTTAATGGGTGCTACTAACCCTAAAGAAGCTGAAGCTGGTACTATCCGTGCTGATTTTGCTGAAAATATTGATGCAAATGCAGTTCATGGAAGTGACTCTGTAGAAAATGCAGCAGTAGAAATCGCATTTTTCTTCTCAGAGAGAGAAATTTCTTAAGTTTTAAAAATGCAAATCATACTCCGTAAAGTAACGAAAACACCATTAGATTTTGAGGTGAAATCATCTCAAATGGTATTTAAAGGCTTTTTACAGTATGATGCTAAGAATTTAATTTTGTTACAAGCAAAATTAAGTGGTTCGCTTACATTAGAATGTTCTAGCTGTGCAGATGAATTTAACAAAGAGATAGATGAAGAGATAGAATTTTTTATCTCAGATGGAATCTATGAAGATACCTCTGAATCATTAGTAGACGTAGTTGAGTGTTTTGACTCAAGCGTTAACATTGATGAATTGTTAGATGCAGAAATAGAGTCTATTAAAAGTGACTACAACCATTGTCCAAAGTGTGCAATTTAATTACACTTTATAAATAATTAAAATTAAAATAAGGAGCCTATGATGGCAGTACCTAAAAGAAGAGTCTCTCACTCTCGTTCAGCGAAAAGAAGAACTCACTATAAAATCACTTTAGCTAAACCAGTTAAAGATAAAGATGGAACATATAAACTTCCACATCACATAAACCCAACTACTGGTGAGTACAAATAATCAATGGTTAAGATTGCTATTGATGCAATGGGTGGGGACTTTGGTCCTGCACCAATTGTAAAAGGAACTATCGCTGCACTAAAAAAGAAAAAATTTCAAGCTATTTTAGTAGGGAAAGAAAGTGAAATCTTACCTCTGTTACCAAAGCGTTATAGAGCTAAAATTTCTATACTAGATACCGACGATGTTATCTCTATGGGTGATGCTGCGACTGATGCAGTAAAACGCAAAGAAAGTACAATCTACAAAGCGATAGACTTAGTTAAAAATGGCGAAGCTGATGGTGTTGTCTCTGCTGGGCATAGTGGTGCTACGATGACACTAGCGACACTTAGACTTGGTCGTTTAAAAGGTGTGACTCGTCCAGCTCTTGCTGCAGTTATGCCAACCAAAACAAAAAAACGCTCAATCCTCTTAGATGCTGGTGCAAATGTTGACTCAAAAGCAGAACATATAGCACAGTTTGCTATTATGGGCGGTTGTTATGCTGAAGATATGTGGAATATTGACACTCCAAGTATTGGACTCTTAGCAAATGGCGAAGAAAAGTCAAAAGGTAACGATGTTACTAAAGAAGCTTTTTCAATACTTAAAGACTATAAAGGCTTCAAAGGAAATGTTGAAGGTGGAGATATTTTCAATGCTTCAACTGATGTTATCACTTGTGATGGCTTTGTAGGAAATGTTGTTCTTAAAGCTAGTGAGGGTGTGGCTTCTACTGTAAGTGGGCTTATAAAAGAGTACATTCGTAAATCACCTGTAGCTATTACAGGTGCATTACTTATGAGAAAAGTTTTTAAACTTCTTAAAAAGCAGATGGACTACGAAGAGGTTGGTGGTGCACCACTTCTTGGTATAAAAGGTTGTGCTATTGTGAGTCACGGTAAGAGTGGACCAAAAGCAATCAAAAATGCCATATTCCAAGCTATTAGCTATACTGAAACAGGTGTCAATGAACACATAGTTTCTCGTATAGCTGAGCTAAAAGAGAAAATAGCAAAAGAAAAAGAAGAGGATAACTAATGTCATATGCTGCATTTCGCTCAATAGGTGCTTATGTTCCTGAAAAAATCTTATCAAATGAAGACCTATCAACTATGGTTGATACTTCTGACGAGTGGATAACTAAAAGAACAGGTATCAAAGAGCGTCACATAGCAGCAGAGACTGAGTTTACTTCTGACATGGGTGTAAAAGCAGCTGAGTTAGCGATAGAGCGTAGTGGAGTAGCAAAAAAAGATATAGACATGGTTGTGTGTGCAACTATCTCGCCTGACTACTTTTGTATGCCATCAACTGCAACTATTATGAGTACTAAGCTAGGTCTTAACAATGTAACTGCATTTGATATATCTGCGGCTTGTACTGGTTTTGTTTACATCCTCTCTATCGCAAAAGCTTTTATCGAGTCTGGTATGAAGAAAAATGTTCTCATCATAGGCGCAGAAAAACTCTCAGCTATCACTGACTACACTGACCGCGGAACTTGCATACTCTTTGGAGATGGTGCAGGGGCAGCTATGATATGTGCAACTGACAAAAAAGAAGAGGCTATCATAGATGTTCACACTGGTGCAGATGGTGAGTATGCTGACTTGCTTATGACACCAAATGGTGGTTCTGGTTCTGCTCATGATGCTAAGGTTGATGATGCACTTAAACAAGAGGCAAACTCTTGTTTTATGCAGATGAAAGGTAATGAAACTTTTAAAGTTGCTGTTCGTACACTTACTAAAGATGTAGTAGAGATTTTAAATGAAAACAAGATACAAAGTGATGAGATAAAACACTTTGTACCACATCAAGCAAACTACCGTATCATAAAAGCGGTCGGAGATGCTTTGAAACTCAAAGAGGAACAAGTGGTCCTTACTGTTGCAAAATACGGTAACACTTCAGGTGCTTCCATCCCCATGGCTATAAATGACATCTACGAAAGCGGTCGCCTTCAAAAAGGTGAGTTAATGCTTTTAGATGCCTTTGGTGGTGGACTCACATGGGGCTCCGCACTCGTTCCTTTTTCTCCTAATAAATAACTTCTTTAAATATATTCTAAATTTAATGTGATACTATACCCTTATATAAAATAAGGGTATATTTAATGTTAAAAAAACTTATAGCACTGAGCATCATATGTTCACTCTCACTTCAGGCAAATATCAATGATGAAAAAAGAATCTCCTATGATCAACTAGGTGAAAAAACTCATACTATACTTCCAGTAGTTGACACTCTCTCCCTTAAGCTTGGTTATTCAAATGCTTTTACCAATAGAACTGACGATAATGGTGGGGTAGCAAATATTAATGAACTAGATACAAATGGTTATAACTTTGCTCTTCGTACTGTGTTTAACAATGGCAATGAGGCTCTTTTTAAACCATATATAGACTTTTCTTCAACTATCTATGATGATAGAAATTTTTATATACCAAGTCTTGGTTTACGTCATGACTTTAGCTTAGAGAAAAAGTGGATTGAACCATATCTCTCAGCTGGGGCTGGAGTTGCTTTTATGAATAGAAAAACAAGTCCTGTAACGACTGCAGAAGCTTTAGATGAACGTACCTATAGTACAAATCTTACTCTTGAAGGTGGGGTTGACTTTTACTTAGATGAAAATTGGGCTATTGATTTGTCCCTTCGATATGATACTTACAATATAGAAACAGTGATAGGTGGTTACTATAAGCTTACTACATTAGAAGATCAGTCGGCTCTTAATGCTATGGTTGGTCTTGCGTATAGATTTGCTGGAACTACATCGAGAGATGGCGATGATGATAGTGATGGAGTACTAAACTCAAGAGATTACTGTATAAACACGCCAGAGGGTTCGCAAGTTGATAGTTTTGGTTGTAGTCGTGATGATGACTTAGATGGTGTCATCAACCTTTATGATGAGTGTAAGCAAACTATAGCAGGTGCGCCAGTTGATGAGAAAGGTTGTGCTACAGACAGAGATAATGATGGTATCATCACACTTTACGACAGATGTCCAGGAACTTTAGCTAATGCACCAGTTACAGAGTGTGGATGTGTCCCTTATAAGTTTGACTTTGCCTTGAACTATGACTACAACAAGTTCAAAATTGAAGAGATGTTACAAGTTCCTAAGTTTAATACTATAGATTTTTTACATCAGTATCCTGAGTATAAAGTTCGTATCACTGGTTTTGCTGATGCGAAAGGAAGTAGTAAAAATAATGAAAAAATATCTCGTATGCGTGCATATGCTACAAGAAATTATCTGATAAACCAAGGTATAGACAAAAGTCGTGTCCAAGTGCATTTTCGTGGAGATAAAGAAGCACTTTTTGATAACTTAACAGATGAGCATCGCGCAAAAAATAGAAATGTATTTGTGGAGTTTTATAGAGAAGATAAGCAAATCATTAAACTAAAAGAGAGATAATGAAGAATTTACAATATATAATTTTTCTCTTAGCATCACTTTATATGTTTATAGGATGTACAAGCGATAATGCTAGATACATAGATAAAAGCGTAAGACTAGAGATAACACCTAGTTCTTTAGAAGTGCCGGTAGGAACTGAGGGTAATTTTAAAGCTTTTGCTTATGATAAGCTCAATGAAGATGGTATAGATGTGACGGATGAAGTGACTTGGATCTCTTCAGATAAAACTGTTGGTGATTTTAACTCCTCTATAGCAAATCATGCCAAAGCTTTATCCGTGGGTACTACTACTGTAACAGCTACACTCAATGGAAATACAAGTAATGAAGTGCAGGTTAGCGTTACAAATGAAACTCTAAGCTCCATAGTTCTAACACCTACGAAGCTCAATCTACCTGTAGGTGTACGCTATAAGTATAAGGCAGTTGGAATTTATTCGGATGATTCTAAGCATGACTTAACCCCCTTTGCAACCTTTAATAGTAGTGATGCATCAAAAGCAACTATAACTTCACTTGGTGTTAAGGGTGGTCTTGTAACGGCTAAAGCAACTGGGACAACCGTTATAACGGCTACATATGATGCTAAGACAAGCAATAGTGCTGATCTTAATATTACAGCTGCTACAATAAGCTCACTTCAAATTACACCAGCTGAGATAACCGTACCTAAAGGCACCCAAGATAGATATACAGCTATAGCTTACTATACAGATGGAACTGGGCATGATGTAACTGCAGATGCAAATTGGACTTCCGCAGATAGTTCCATAGTCTCCATAGTGAAAAATGGTACAAATGGTGGACAAGCTACTGCACAAAGCGTAGGAAGCACAACAATAACAGCAGTGTATGATGCTAACACAAGTAATGTTGCTAAAGTAACCATAACAGCAGCATCATTAGTAAGCTTACAAATCATTCCACAAGATGAAAAAACTATACACGCAGGATTAAATTATCAGTACAAAGCTATTGGGACATATTCGGATGCTAGCACGAAGGATTTAACTGAGTATGCACTTTGGAGTAGTTCAGATGCAAAGGTAGCAGATATAGTTAGTTCTGGTATTAAAGGTGGTTTTGCACATGGTGTAAGTGTAGGGACGACTATCATCACTGCTGATGTTGATGGTAAATATGATGCTGTAAACTTACATGTAAGCGATGCTATCGTAAACACTATCACTATAACGCCAGAGGATGTTAACATAAGTGCAGGTGCTAGTTTACAATACTTAGCGATAGCGAGTTATAGTGATGCAAGTTCAAAAGATATAACAAGCGTTGCAACTTGGAGTAGTGCAGATGAAACAAAAGCTACTATAGATAGTTTAGGCTCAAACGGTGGTTTAGCTGTGGGTAAATCAGCTGGAAATACAATCATTCGAGCAATATATGATGCCAAAATAAGTAATGATGCTAACCTAACTGTAACAGGAAGTTTGATAGACAATATACAAATAACTCCAAAAAATATCACAAAGACGCTCGGAGAAACTCAAGAATATACAGTTAATGCAATTTATGTGGATTTATCCTTAAAAGATATTACAGCTGATTCTACCATTAAGAGTTCAGATACCTCTAAAGTAACTATTGAAGATGGTAATATCGCGCATACTTATGCAGAAACTGGACTTTCTAGTAACACTTTTATAAGTGCGGTTTACAACCTTGACCCCAGTTTTACAACAAAAACAGCTATCCATGTAGTCGCACCTACTGTAAACTCTTTAGAGATATTTCCTAAAGATACAAATGTAACAGTAGGTGCAAGTGGAGTGTTCCGTGCAGTTGTAAAACTTAGCGATGGAACTACCAAAGATGTAACGGATAGTGCTACATGGGTTAGTTCAAATACTACAGCTGTTAGCATAAGCTCTCTTGGTTTAGGAAAAGCTTTATCCGCAGGTGATAGCAACGTAACTGCTAGTTACGATAGTACAACAAGTGTACCTTCATTGATAAGTGTCTCCTCAAGTAAAACTATAAGCAATGTTCAAATCACCCCAAATAATATGAGTATCAATGTAGGTGAGACGCTGGCATATACAGTTTCAGTAATTTATGATGATTTAAGTGTTGAAGATGTTACAGAATTTGCCCCAATAGAGGTTAAAAGTAGTATAGGTGGTGGTTCTATAACTATTAAAGATGGATATTTAATTACTGGAGTGAAAGAGGGTGGTATAGAACTTACGGCTACCTATAATGGTGTTGTAAGTGAACGAGAATTTGTTTATGTTGTTACACCATAGTATTATTGAAGGAAAAAAATGAAAAGTTTACTCATAAAAAGTTTAGTCTTACAAGCAAACTTCATCATCAAAAACCCTTTCGGTGTACTTTAAGATGAAAGCTCTACTCTTAGGGCTTTTACTTTTAGTTCCTTTTCTTAACGCATCCCAAACTGTTTTTTACAACGGCGACATCATCACAATGGAAGGTGAAAAACCTCACTATGCCCAAGCTGTGCTTGTAAAAAATGCTAAGATTATTTATGTGGGGACTAAAGAAAAAGCTTTTTCTTTTTCCGGTCAAACTTTAGGGGTTGACCTTAAGGGCAAGACTATGATGCCAGGGTTTGTTGAACCTCATGTTCATCCTTCCATTGCCGCTATCATCCTTGGTGGTGACATTGTCGCACCTCATGATTGGGATGTTCCAGATGGGCTTAAAAAAGGCGTGCAGGGAACTGAGGCTTATCTAAAACGGATTAAAACCTCTCTTGAGACTTACGGAAAAAAAGACTCTGTTCTTTTTATCTGGGGTTATCATCAACTGTGGCATGGAGAGTTGAGTAGAAAGATTTTAAATGAGATAGCACCTACAAAACCTCTTGCTATCATTCATCGTTCTTTTCATGAGGTGTTTTTAAATGACGCTGCCATAAAACTTATGGATGTTGAAGAAGAGGACTACAAAAATAATCCGCAGGTTGAGTGGGAGAAAGGGCATTTTTTTGAGGGTGGTTGGCTTGCACTTGTACCTAAAATAGCTCCACAACTTTTAAATCCAAGTCGTTATAAAAAAGGTCTTAGAGATATGACTAAGATTATTCGCAAAAATGGTGTGACTACTGTAGCTGAACAAGGTTTCCCTGCATCAAGTTTTAAGATGGAGTACGCTCTTTTAAAAAATGAAATGGATAAAAATCCACCCTACGATGTTTACAATGTTATGAATGGTACTCAGCTTTATAACGCGCACGGTATGTCAAATGAAAAAGCGGAACAATGGATAGCAAAATCTGTAAAATACAATACTCAAAATATAAAGATGCTTCCAAAAGAGGTGAAACTTTATGCAGATGGGGCAATCTACTCACTCGCGATGCAGATGAAAGATGGTTATAACGAGAAACGGTTTAAGGGTCAGTGGATGACACCACCATCACTCTTTAAAGAGCAAATGAACTTTTACTGGGACAAGGGTTATAAAATCCACATCCATGCAAATGGTGACTTGGGGATACAGCTTTGTTTAGACATCACCAAAGAGATGATGCTAAAGAATCCTAGAAAGAACCATAGACTTACTTTGCATCATGTTGGTTACTTTACAGATGCTCAAGCTGATGAGATGCAAAAGTTAGGAATAGAAGCAAGCGCTAACCCTTATTACTTATGGGCTTTGTCAGATAAGTATGCTGAGCATGGTTTAGGTAAACACAGAGCGTATAATCTTGTACATATGAAAGCACTACAAGAGAGAAATATACCTTTTTCCCTTCATTCGGATTTTGGGATGGCACCGCTTTCCCCTTTGACTCTAGCATGGACTGCGGTAAATCGTATGAGCTCAGAGGAAACCCTAGTTTCTCAAGACCAAAGAATAGATGCTTACACTGCTATGCGGGGTATAACTATCATGGCAGCAAGGACACTTAACTTAGAAAATGAATTAGGAAGCATAGAGCTTGGTAAACGAGCAAATTTTACGATTTTGGCGCAAAACCCTTTAAAAGTAAAACCTATGAAAATCAAAGATATAAAAATAATAAATGTAGTTTATAATGGAGAGATACGATGAAAAAATTAATAATAAAATTGTTTGTTGCAAGTGCAGTGCTTGTTGGTTCGCTTGAAGCTTGTACAGGCTTGCAGGTAAAGACTAAAGATGATGCTTACATAAGTGGAAGGACTTTAGAATTTGGTATATTTTTACCCACAAGTGCCATTAGCGTGCCTCGTGGGTATACGTTTGTAGGACAAACTCCTAGTGGTCGTAATGGTAAAAAGTTTGTTAGCAAATATGCTAGTGTTGGAGTTATCATAGGAAACAATGAGGTGATACTTGATGGTATCAACGAAAAAGGTCTCTCTTGTGGTATGTTTTATCTACCAGGTGGTTATACAACTTATAGTACAACTACATCTAAAAACAAACAAAAAACCATGTCCGCATCTGATTTTAACCAGTGGATACTTTCAAGATTTGCAACAGTAGATGAGGTGAAAAAAGCAGTAGATGCTGGTGAAGTAGTACTTAGTAAAGTCTTAACAGAGGGTTTTCCTCCAAGTGTGCAACCTTTTCATTTTCTCATCAGCGATAAAAGTGGAAAAAGTTTAGTGGTAGAGTCGATAGATGCTAAGCTAAAAACTTACAATAACCCTTTAGGTGTACTTACAAATGCTCCAACCTTTGACTGGCATATGACTAATGTAAAAAACTACATCTCACTCTCCCCTAATAATGTTAAACCTTTAGTCATTAATGGTAAAGAGTTTAAACAACTAGGACAAGGTTCAGGAATGCATGGTCTTCCTGGTGACTACTCCCCACCATCTCGTTTCATAAGAGCAGTAGCCTTTAGTGCAACAGCGATACCTGAGGTAAATGCTCAAAAAGGGGTCTATCAAGTATTTCATCTTTTAAATAACTTTGACATACCAGTAGGCATAGCAAGGGAGACACATAAGGGAGTAATATACTCAGACTATACGATGCTAACTACTGTAAGGGATTCTAAAAACTTGAAGTTTTACTATAAAACATATGCAGACCAAACGATCAAAATGATAGATTTAAATGCCATAAACAAAAATGTTAAAACGATTAAAAAACTCTCTACTATGTCCAAACAGACATATGTAGATATCAGCAAAAAGCTTTACTAAAGAGTATATATGGAGTCTTGGCATTTTATTTTCTTCTGTCGTCTTGAAGGGTTCTTCTCTCTTTAGAAGTGTTAAGCTCTTGAGATAAGGCTAAGTGTAGTGTTTTTAAAAACTTATCTTCATCGGGAAGATTGAGCTTAGCATCACGAAGCTTTTCTCCCCACATAGGGTTAGGATAGTGTGAATCTTCTTCAAAGCGTGCCATGATGTGTATGTGGACACGTGGGAGCATGTTTGCAAAGGATGCCATGTTGATTTTTTTTGGTTTGTAGTAAAACTTCATGTGAAACTCAACTATGTCATAAAGTTCCCATAGTTGTGAACGTAGTTCTTTTGGCATATCACCTAGTTCTTTAAAAGGTTCTTTAGTGAAAATTTTAAGCCAAGGTATGGATGAGTTTTCTTTTTGAATGTAGAAGTTAGAGTCTTCGTAGATGATATCTTTCATAATAAATCCCTTTGATAGAGTTGATTATATCAAAAGAGAGACCCTGAATCAAGTTCAGGGTGACAAGGTTTATTTAGTCTCTTGAACGGTTTCTTCCGCCACCACTACGACCACGGCTTCCACCGCCATCACGTGAACCACCACCCTCACGGTTACCACGATAGCCGCCGCCACCACTACGGTTACGATTTCCACCGCCACCACTTCTGTTACGGTTACCACGGTAACCACCGCGTCCACCACGACCTCCGCCGCCTCCACCACGTTTTGCAGCACGTTCTAAAATAGCTTCAAGTCTCTCAGCAGGTATACCAATGTTAGATGGACCTTTTACTGTTTGACGGTCAAGAAGCATTGAAGCTAGTTTGTACATGATTTGTTCTTCATCTATATCTTGTTTGAGTAGGTCAAGAATCTGATGTGCTTCATCATATATTTTTTGCTCTTCTACAACTTTAACAATTGCTTTTAAGTTGTTTGCACGTAAGTCATTTTTACTTGGTACAAAAGCGTGGTTCATTGAAGTACCAACTTTTGACTTGATACGTTGAAGTTCTTTGAACTCCATTGGAGTAACAAGAGTAATAGCCTTACCTTTAGTTCCAGCACGACCAGTTCTACCAATACGGTGAACATAAGACTCAGGGTCAAAAGGGATATGGTAGTTAAACACATGGCTTATGTTGTTTACATGGATACCACGAGCAGCAACGTCAGTAGCTACAAGAACTTTTACAGAATTTTCTTTGAAACCTTTGATAACTGTTTCACGTTGACGTTGTTCCATATCTCCATGAAGACCATTTGCAAGATAACCTGCGTTTGAAAGTACATTTGAAAGACGGTCAACTTCTGATTTTGTTCTACAAAATACAACGGCTTTTCCAGTTAACTCTGCGTCCATTAAACGGATGACAGCATCATCACGTTCAGACTCTTCGATTACATAATACTCTTGAGTAATGTCTGTGTTAGTTGTCTCACCTTTAGTGATGCTAATGAACTCTGGGTTATCAAGTATGCGTTCTGCAAGAAGCTTTATAGGCTTAGGCATAGTTGCTGAAAATAGGAGTGTTTGGCGGTTAGATGGTAGATATGAAAAGATCTCATTGATATCATCTAAGAAACCCATGTCAAGCATCTCATCAGCTTCATCAAGTACGACCATAGATGGTGCAAAATCTTTAAGCATGCCACGTTTAAGAATGTCAAGTAAACGCCCTGGTGTTGCAACTACAACAGATGCTCCACGGTTGATAAGGTCAAGTTGACGCTTGTATGAACTACCACCATATACAGTTACTGTTCTCGCACCTAAGTTACGACCATATTTGAAAAGTTCATCACTTACTTGAGTAGCAAGTTCGCGAGTAGGTGTGATAACTAAAAGTCCAACACTTCCATCATGTTTAATGTTGTTAAGTGCTGGAAGACCAAAAGCGGCAGTTTTTCCAGTACCAGTATGTGCTTGACCAACCATGTCACGACCAGCTAAAACTACTGGAATAGCTTGTTGTTGTATAGGACTTGGAGTTATGAATCCTGCGTGTTTTATAGCTTGGAGTAAGTCTTTGTTTAGACCTAAGTCATTAAAAGTTATAGAAACTTTTTCTTCTTTTTGTGTGTTTTCGTTTTGTGCATTTTCTTCTTGCATCATTTACCTTTATGTAAAGGGGATGACACAAGTTATTCAACCAGTGTTACACTAGGACTTATACCGCCCCCTTGAAATATTTTGCGAATTATACCTAAAATATATTCAAAAGCACTTGAAATGTAATTATTTCCAAATTACTTAAGTCTTGTTTGTGTAAAGTAGAAATACTAACATGATGTTTTAGTATCTAAAGATAACTGAAGCCATCACGCCCGCGATATCATGGTTAAGAGCAACAGTTGTTTGGTTTACCTGAGTGCTAAAGTCCATTTTTGTGGTGTTTATACCTAGTGAAAAACCAAGGTAATCATAGAGCATATAGTTTAACTCTATTTGTGTATCTACCATGGAGCCTTGTATCTCAGTTGTAAGATTAAAATAATCAACATGATAAGATAAAGCCAAATCATCAGATATATCATAGTCAAATCCTAGGCCAAAAACAGGAAGTGGTGCAGGAAGGTTGAGGTTGATTTGTTCAGAACTAGTAGTGGAACCATTTACATTTGCAACAGTACTAAGACGAGTGTCGAAGGTTGTTAGGTGTAAACCAACTCTTGTAGTAAATTCAAACTTATTTGTTCTATAGGCTGAATAGATGTAAGTGAGTTTAGTTATGGTTATATTAAACTGAAGGTTTACATCACCACCTATGCTCACTCCATCAAACTCTATAGGGGCTATAGTCCTCGTGTTTGAATTATCTATCTTGTAGTAAGAAGCTGAGATTTTATGCTTCTGATTAAATTCGTAGCCAAAGTCAATGCGTAATGCCTGTGTTTTTTCTTGTAAATTAAATACCTCTTGTAGGTCTATAGAACCACCGATTCCCTTAGTCTCAGCACTTATCGTAGTGTCTTGCGCAGCTACAAAGTAAGCACCTATCTTTAAATTCATACTTGTATCACTTTTAAGAGCCATCGGATATCTAATACCCCTATAGTTAAGGTCGATAGAGGAGATTTTTACTTCATTGTCTTTCACTTTATGTATAATTTCGAGTTTAGCATCATCTTTATTTTTCATAAAGTCATGTGCACGTCGCTTAGGCATATAAAAATTAATTTTACGGCTTAAAGGTGTTTTTGTTGAAGATACTCTTCCAAAAAACATCTCTGTATCATCATCATAGGAAAGTTGTGTAAAGATAGGTTTTCCAAATACAGTAGCTACTGCTTCATTACGTGCTTGAGTGGGTGTTTGATTTTCTTGTTTGATGAGGTAGTCGGTAAGTATGAGTACTTTTTCATTTGAACTTATATCAGCGTCTAAAACAGTAAGTGTAATAAAAAGTAAAAAAATTGCAATTTTTTGGAAAGAAAATTTTATAATCATTATTTTACCTCCGTAGGGAGATGGACATCAGTTTGATTGTTTTTGAGACCTAACTGATCGTAAGCATTATATCCCCATGCCCACAAGGTACCATCTGTTTTAGTGGCAAGGGTAAACTCTTTGCCTACGCTCACACTTCTCCAACTTGTATCGTTGGTGCTTTCTTGCGTGGGTATATTTGTGTTCAAGATACTGTTTATGCCAAGTTGTCCAAATCTGTTGCCACCCCAACACCATAAAGTACCATCTGTTTTTATGGCACAGGTATGGTTATATCCAGCACTTACTTGTACCCATGTAGTTGCATTGGAATCTTCTTGTTGTGCAGATGCACTTGACACGTTAGCTCCATTACCAAGTTGACCAAAGTCGTTGTTTCCAAAACTCCAAAGCGTTCCATCTGTTTTTATCATAGCACTATGAAATGAGCCAGCACTGACTTGAGCCCAATTTGTTGCATTTGAACTCTCTTGAGTTGGTTTTCTTCTTTGCGAAAAAGTTGTGTCACCTATCTGACCAAAGGTGTTATCACCCCAACCCCAAAGTGTGCCATCATCTTTGAGAGCGATTGTAAAACTATTGCCAGCACTTACTTGTTTCCAAGTGCTAGTGTTCGTATCTTCAGCAACAGGAATTAAGCTTGGGAATATATTATTGTTTCCAAGTTGCCCCTCATCATTTTTACCCCATGACCATAAAGTACCATCATCTTTAATGAAAGTTGCGTGTCCTTTGCCTAGACTTACCTGTGAAATATCTGTACCGTTGTAGTTCACTAAAGCATTGTTTCCTACACTCACTAAAGAGCCATTTTCAAGGACAGCTGCGGAGGAGCCATACCCAGCCGAGTAGGACTTAGCACCATTGAAACCTATGATGCCAAGGGGGATGGATGTGCTGAGTGTTGTAGCGTTTATATCTATGATTTGCTTGTTTCCATTTGAACCCCACACATAGATGTCGCCATCTATGCTCTGTGCGATTGAGTGTGTATCCCCAGCATCTACGCTTTGCCAAAAGTTAGAGACGCAAGTAAATGTTCCTTCATAATCTTTATCTAGGTTATTTCCCAAAATATCTTCAATAGAGCTTTTGAGTGTAAGGGTATAAGGTTGACCTACACTAAGTGATGTAGATGGTTTTACATAAAGTTTATTTTCTTTAGCATACACATCAAGACTTATGGGTGTGCCACTTGCATCTGTCATATATATATTTGAAGTATTGAGGCTAGTTATATTCATATATGAGGCAAATTCGATAGATATAAAAGAACTTTGGGCTATGTTACCACCAACTTTTGGAATAGCGCTCAATATGCTTACTTTGGCATTAGAACTGATAGTTGGTACATTTGTAATATCTTGTGTACCATACCCCTTATCTTGACAGCCTGTGAAAAATACTAAAGTGAGTAGAGTTATGAGTAGGTATTTCATCTATATATCTCCATACATGAGTTTATAGTTAAGTCCGATGTTAAGACCAAAAGAACTCATCTCATCTGCTACCCCATCAACGGGATGTTCCCATGCAACTTGTTTAGAGTGAAAGTTTATGAAGTACTCAAAGTTATCATCATAGACTAAGGCTACACCAACTCCTGCGCCAGTAGTAAAACCAGAGCTTGTAAAAGTGTCTCTTGTGATGCTAGAGCTTCCAAGTTCAAGGTTAAAAGTAGGGTAGATGTTAAGGGTGTCATTCTTGTAAAGACTCCAGTAAAACATATTTTCTTGTAAGCCTACCATGAAAGTGGTATAACTAACATCTTCATTGATTAAAGTGTATTCATATGATACGTATATTCTTGAGGGTTGTGTGTAGTCTATGTGCCAAAGGGTAAAGTCTTTTCCAAAAACGAGTTTTACACTTGAAGAGGAGAAATTTTCTGTTTTTTCTCCAGTCGTATTATAAACTTTTTCTCTGTTTGAAGAAAAACCAAGTTCTAAACCAAACATAAGTATGTTTTCTCTAAAGTCATAAACAACTTCTTCGTCAATATCCTCAACGAACTCTAAGTTAGTTTGGTTGTTTTCTTGATACATCTGAATGATTTTCTCACTCTTAGCATCAGACAAAGAGGGTGTATCTTTTGACCAAACATTGTCTTTAGCAAAACTATTTGTAAGTAATAATATATATAGAAGTAAAAGTAATTTCAATTTTGTCCTTTAATAGGGTAAAATTATATCTTAAAAAAAAGTAGATTCCAAATCAAGTTTGGAATGACGGATAACAAGTTTAATATTTTTATTAATAAGGGAATTTATGGATTTATATTTAGTGATTATCGTAGTTTTAGCGGTTATTTTAATAGCTTTATTATATGTATTGTTTAAACAAAATACAGATTTAAAAGATGTGGAAATTGCTCATGCGATTTTAAATACAAAGTATGAAGAGGAAGTGAAAAACTCAGCAGAAAAACTTCAAGCCCTTCATGATGCTAAGGAGACTCTAGCAGTTGAGTTTAAAAACTTAGCCAACCAGATATTTGAAGATAAGTCAAAACAATTTAACAGCACCTCAAAAGAGCAGTTTGAACTTTTACTTAAACCTTTTCGTGAACAAATTACAAATTTTTCTAAGCAGTCAGTTGAACAGTTCAATGAAGAGTTAAAAGATAGAACTTTGCTTAAAGATGAACTCTCACGCCTGAAACAGATGAACGAGCAGTTAAGTCAAGATGCTCATAATCTTGCAAATGCGCTCAAAGGGGAGAGTAAGACGCAAGGGAACTGGGGAGAGATAGTACTAGAGCGTATCTTAGAAGATTCGGGACTTACAGAGGGTAGGGAATATGAACTTCAAGTAAATCTTAAATCAGATGAGGGTAAAAGATACTTACCAGATGTAGTGATTCATATGCCAGAGGGTAGGGATGTCATCATAGACTCTAAGGTTTCACTTACTGCCTATGAGCGTTTTGTCAATGAAGAGGATGCGTTTGCAAAAGAGGTAGCACTTAAAGAGCACATCCTTAGCATAAACAAACATATCAAAGAGCTAAGCTCTAAAAAATACGATAAGTTAGAAGGTGTCAATACGCTTGATTTTGTACTTCTTTTCATGCCTATAGAGGGTGCTTTTTTGCTAGCCCTTGAACAAGATGGTGAGTTTTTTAAGCGAGCTTACGAGGAAAACATACTTGTAGTCTCTCCCTCAACTTTACTAGTAACTCTTAGAACGATAGAACATATTTGGCGGACACAAAGACAACAAGATAATGCTTTGAAAATCGCAGAAGAAGCAGAAGCTATGTATGAAAAACTTGTTGGTTTTGTAGATGAGATGGACAAAGTAGGCTCCCTTATAGATAAAACAAAAGATTCTTATGATACTGCTATGAATAGACTCAAAACGGGTAGGGGGAACGTTATAAAACGAGCACAAAACATGAAAGCCTTAGGATTGAAACCTAAAAAAAATCTAAGTATAACAAGTGAAAATGATGAAGATTGATAAACTTATTCCTAAGCTTATCATCATAGTACCACTTGTTTTGGTGCTGTCTGTAAGTTTTTTTATTAGTACATTTTACATCAATAAGGTGACAACCTATTTTGCTCAGGCAAAAGAACGCTCCATAGAGGAGCACATAAAGACGAAAAAAAGTGAAAGTGAAGTGTGGGTGAATCAGTTGAGCATCTACTTAGAATATAAAAATAACAATATAGAGATGGAGATAAAAAAGAAATTAAAACAAAGACTAGATAATGCATATAAAAGTGCCCTCTATATCTATAACAAATACAAAAAAATAAAAAATAAAAAAGATATACAACAACGCATATTAGACTCCTTGTCTCAAATGAATTTTGAAGAAAATAAAAACCATATTTTTATCAGAAATTTTAATGGCAAAAGCATATTAAGCGCAAAAAAAGAACTTAAAAATCTTGACCTGCTTGTCTATACAGATGCAGATGGTAGGGCTATCATACTTGAAGAGATTACGAAGGTGAGAAAAAGAAAGGAGGGCTACATTCGGACTCGTTTTAGCCCGGGAAGTGGAGTTGAACTTGAGATGATCAAAGACTTAGGGTTTTATGGTTGGTACATAGGTACATCTGTTCATGAACATCAAGAAAAAGAAAAAGATAAACATAAAACATTAGAGATGATACAGAGTGTCCCTATGGAGAGTAGTGACTTTATGGCTATCTATGATGCTAAGAAGTCTATCTATCTTTCACCAAAGATGCGTGATGTTCTTGGGAGTAAATCTCTTAGCATCATAAGTAAATCTTTGACATCAAACGATAATTGGCATAAAGATAAAGTAGATGGCTATTTTTATTATTCGAAGTATTTTGAACCTTTTGATTGGCATATAGTGTATGGGTTTAATATTTTTGATATGAGTAAAAAAGAGCTAGAAAAACAGCGTGATTTGGAGATAGTTCTTGACCAAGAATTGAGGTATATTCTCATAGGTTCTCTTCTTATTATCTTACTTGTTGCAAGTATATCTATCATGTTGTCACGCACCGTCAATGATATATTTAAACGTTATCAAGAGGAGGTCACCTCAAGAGAAAATGACCTAAAACTTTTAAATACTTCACTGGAACAACGTGTCCAAAAAGAACTCTCAAACCTGCGAAAAAAAGATAGGATGCTCATCCAGCAGTCTAAAATGGCAGATATGGGTGATATGCTCTCCATGATAGCACATCAGTGGAGACAGCCACTTAACCAACTTAGCTATGTCTTGATGAACATAGATTCAGCGCACGAATATAAAGAACTTACATCGGAGTATCTTGAAGATAAGATAAAAGAGGGGAATGAACTCTTAGAGTTTATGTCACATACTATAGATGACTTTCGTGACTACTTTAAGCCTGAACAGAAAAAAGAGTTAGTGAATGTTGGTGATGTGATAGAACGTGGACTTGAGCTTATGCGTAAACCACTTGAGAGTTCTCAGATAGTTATAGAACATAAAAACAACTGTGATGCTAAGAGTGATATATATGTAACTGAGTTTGTGCAAGTTATACTAAACCTTATAAAAAATGCTAAAGATGTACTTTTGCAAAGAGCAATAAAAGAGCCTAAGATAGAGATAATCACAAGATGTTTAAATAACAAAGTGATAGTTGAGGTAAGGGATAACGGTGGAGGGATTGATGCTAAGATAATTGATAAAATTTTTGAGCCATATTTTACAACGAAAGATGAGCATAATGGAACTGGTTTAGGACTTTACATGTCAAAGATGATAGTTGAAGAGCATATCGGTGGGATACTTGGAGTTACTAATACTGATGAGGGTGCTAGTTTTAGTATCACTTTATAAATAATCTTAGTTTATCTTGTTCCATTCTCTCCTGAGATGGAACATACATACACCTTTGGAGAGGTGTAACGAGTAAACATCATATTTCTAGTTTACTTTTTTAAAACCATTCTCTGATAAAATATCATTTAATAGTAAAAGATTAAAGCCTGAAATTTCTTTATAAGTACCCTTAAACCCACTATAAACTTCTGTATAAATTTTTAGAGGAGAACCATTGTCATAATCATCCATATAAAAAGTTACTTCATAATATATATCTGCATAATTGTGAGATTGTCCGAGAATACCAGAAGTATCAATAGGTATATCATAACTATCAGTTGAAAAATTATAATATAATCTAACAAAAGAGGTAGATATAAACTCAGTGATACTATGATTATTTTTTGGCTCTTTGTCATATGGGTCATCAAGATACCAACTTGTTGATTGACCTTCAGATAAGTAATATGGAATACTACTTGTAATAGAATGGGATAAACATAATATATTAGATGAAGAATTAATAAAAGTAATAGTATTATCATGATAAACACGTATTACATCGTGAATACCATGTACAGAACTATAAGTAGAATATATCTCAATACGAGTTGCAAGGATAGCATTAGAATCATAAATATATTCAATAGGGTCAGTAGAGAGTGTAAACCTAACTGTGTAAACCCACCTCTTATTCCTAAATCACTTCGTATATTTTGACATAATTTCGCTGAAAAATATACAAAGTTGGGGATAAATTTCATGCCAATTTCTTATACTGGTTC
>Ga0256840_1001258_pt1 | contig 24326 bp, 20 predicted proteins | sample 355202metaG_FD_185969 | JGI IMG/M metagenome (GOLD analysis project Ga0256840, IMG submission 185969) | Hydrothermal vent microbial communities from Mid Atlantic Ridge, Atlantic Ocean - 355-202 | ecosystem: Environmental > Aquatic > Marine > Hydrothermal vents | place: Atlantic Ocean: Mid...
TCCCGATGGTGAAAAATATACAAAACTAAAATTATAAGAGCGATTGAAATGAGCTCCTTTTAATTTTAAAGTTTTGTTATTTTTCATCATCGGGACTATGAGCGGAAAGCCCGTAGCCGCCCGAATAAAAATTTTATTCCCACTCTATGGTTGCCGGTGGTTTGGAACTGATATCGTAAACTACACGATTAACGCCTCTTACTTGATTGATAATCTTATTGGAGACTTCTGCCAAAAATTCGTAGGGCAGATGCGACCAGTCGGCGGTCATTCCATCGGTGGAGCTGACGGCACGCAGGGCTACTACTTGCTCGTAGGTGCGCTCATCGCCCATAACACCAACCGACTGTATGGGCAAGAGTATTGCTCCGGCTTGCCATACCTTGTTGTACAAGCCTTTTTCTTTCATTGCAGAGATGTATATGTGGTCAACTTCTTGCAAAATCCGGACTTTTTCGGGGGTGATATCGCCGAGAATGCGTATTGCCAAACCGGGACCGGGAAAGGGATGACGGTCGAGTATAAAATCGGGCATTTGCAGTGCACGACCTACACGGCGTACTTCGTCTTTGAACAACAGGCGCAAGGGCTCAACAATTTTGAGCTTCATAAAATCGGGTAAACCGCCTACATTATGGTGCGATTTTATGGTTGCCGAAGGTCCGTTAACGGACACGGACTCAATTACATCGGGGTAAATGGTGCCTTGTGCCAGCCATTTTACGTTCTGGATTTTGTGTGCTTCTTGGTCGAATACTTCGATAAACTCGTTACCGATTATTTTTCGTTTGGCTTCGGGCTCGGAAACTCCTTTGAGCTTGCTTAAAAATCGTTCCTTGGCATCTACTCCATGCACATTTATTCCTATTTTTTTGTAGGTTGCCAGCACTTCTTCAAACTCATTGTAACGCAATAGTCCGTTATCGACGAATATGGCATGCAAATTATCGCCTATGGCACGATGCAATAAAACTGCTGCTACTGAGGAATCTACTCCGCCGGATAATCCGAGCACGACTTTATGGTTTCCGAGCTTTTGTTTTAGTTCTTCTATGGTGGTTTCGACAAATGAGTCTGGTGTCCAGTTTTGTTTACAACGGCAAACATCTACCACAAAGTTTTTGAGCATTTGTTTGCCTTCGGTGGTATGATATACTTCGGGATGAAATTGTATACCGTAGGTGGCTTCGCCTTCAATTTTATAAGCTCCTACTTTTACATCTTTGGTACTTGCTATAACTTTATAATTATCCGGTAGTTTTGCTATTGTATCGCCATGCGACATCCATACTTGGGTGTTGATTTTTATGTTTTTAAAGAGTTCGTTTCCGGTATCAATGTATTCGAGATTGGCACGCCCGTATTCACGATGTTTTGAGGGCAGTACTTCGCCACCGTAGTTTTGTGCCATGTGTTGGGCTCCGTAACAGACTCCAAGCAGCGGAAATTTGGTTTTTATACCGGACAAATCGGGAATTGGCGCATTATTGTCGCGCACGGAAAAGGGACTGCCGGATAAAATATAGCCTTTTATGCTTTGGTCGTGTTTTGGTGCTTTGTTGTACGGATGTATTTCGCAATAGACATTAAGTTCGCGTATGCGGCGTGCTATGAGTTGGGTGTATTGCGAACCAAAATCGAGAATGATAATTTTTTCTTGCATAAAATTAATATTAAAAATATTGGATATTAAGTTGCCCTTTCAGGGCGTAATTCTAAACTAATTCAATTTATCCCAAAGCGGTGCTTTGGGCTAGTGTAAATTGCCCTTTCAGGGCGTAATTGCTTTCGTCTATTTTATAATATAGGCTGAAAGCCTAATTTATACTAACTTAGGGTAAAACCCTAAGCTTTTTAGTACTTACAAATTCGCCCTGAAAGGGCAGATTATTCTGTCCATAAATACTTTTCATCATAATCAATCCCATATTCTTTCAAAAATAATAAATATTCTTCCTTAAAACTCATCTTTTTATGATGCTCTTTTTGATTTTCTATATATTTCAGGGTTTTATCTAAAACCGAAGGACTTACTGAAAAACCGGCATAACCTCTTTGCCAATGAAAATTTGAATAGTTTATGCCTTTTGTCTTAATCCAGCGACTGCTATGTCGCTTCATTTCCTCAACGACTTTAGCAAGTGCCATATTTTTAGAAAGTATAAATAGTGCATGGATATGATCATCTGTCCCATTTATAAGAATAGGTATTGAATCATTATCCTTAATTATTGAACCTGTATATGCATATAATTCTTTTTCGTCTTGTTCTTGTATTTTGGGGGAGTTGTATTTAATGTGATAAATAACATGTACGTATAGCTTTGTTAAAGATTGTGCCATGATTGTAATTTTTTAATTGTTTCACATTTAGAAATATATTTAATTGTTAAGTTGCCCTTTCAGGGCGTAATTGTAAACTAATAATTTTAACCCCAAAGCGATGCTTTGGGCTAGTGTAAATTGCCCTTTCAGGGCGTTTTCTATTTTGTATGTTTTTAATTGTCTCACATTTAGAAATATATCGAATTATTAAGCTGCCCTTTCAGGGCGTAATGACAAACTAATTGAACTAACCCCAAAGCGACGCTTTGGGCTAGTATTAATTGCCCTTTCAGGGCGTTTTCTATATTGTGTATCTTTAATTGTCTCACATTTAGAAATATATCGAATTATTAAGCTGCCCTTTCAGGGCGTAATTCTAAACTAATTCAATTTATCCCAAAGCGGTGCTTTGGGCTAGTGTAAATTGCCCTTTCAGGGCGTAATTGCTTTCGTCTATTTTATAATATAGGCTGAAAGCCTAATTTATACTAACTTAGGGTAAAACCCTAAGCTTTTTAGTACTTACAAATTCGCCCTGAAAGGGCAGATTATTCTGTCCATAAATATTTTTCATCATAATCAATCCCATATTCTTTCAAAAATAATAAATATTGTGTACAAATTGCTTATTACAAAAATTAAGGTCTTTCTTCTCTAATTAATTCAATTTTATACTCTTTACCTTCGGTAACTGCTTCGGTATTTATAAAAATTTCTTTTGCTTGATTTTCTAATATTTTTACATTTTTATACCTTGATGAAAAATGACCGATGAGTAGTTTGTTAACATCCGCAAGTTTTGCAATTTCTGCGGCTTGTTTTGCAGTGGAATGACCGGTTTGTTCCGCTATTTCTTTATTGTCTTCGGCAAAAGTAGCTTCGTGATAGAGTATATCCGTATTTTTAATATAGCTGATTAAATCAGGTGAATAAGCAGTATCGGAACAGAAAGCATAACTCCTTTGTTTATAAGGCGGCAAAGTTAATTCTTTATTGGGAATTACTTTATTGTCTTCAGTTTTATAATCAGCACCTGATTTTATAGCATGTATTTGCTTTAAATTCAGATGGTACTTTTGAATTAATTCTTTACGAATATTTAAAGGTTTTAGTTTTTCTTTAAACAAAAATCCGTTTGCTGTTAAACGATGTTTTAAAGGGAATGTACTTACTGTTAAATTTTTATCTTCGTATAAGACAGAATGCTTGTTTTTTGGAATTTCATGAAAAATGATATTAAATCCTAAATTACTATTTGAAAATTGGCAATTTAACAATTTTTTCAATTCGGAATGAGCAAAAATATGCAAAGGATTTTTACGTCCCATTAAGGAAAAAGTAGAAATTAAACCATATAAGCCAAAATAATGATCACCATGAAGGTGACTGATGAAAATATGATTAATTTTTCCTAAGCGCAGATGAAAGCGTCTTAATTGAATTTGTGTTCCTTCGCCACAATCAATTAAAAAAAACCGCTCATTTGAATTAAATAAATGAGCGGTTGGAAAGCGTTTGGAAGTAGGTAAAGCAGAGCTACTTCCAAGTATGGTAACCGAAAATGTCATAAATAGCTTTTATTGTCATAAAAGTCTAATTACCTTTAGTCGCTTCTTGTTCAATGTATTTTTCAGATTCTTCAAGCGTATCCTTAATATTCAAAACTGTATCGAGTTGAGAAATTGTAATCAAACGCTCAACAGCAGTTTGTAAACCGGTAAGCACAAATGTACCTTTTGAGTTTTTGCACAAACGGTTAGCAACCAAAATGGCGCTTAAACCCGATGAATCGCAATATCTGCAAGCGCTTAAATCAATTACCATGTTTTTTTCACCATTACCGGCAATTAAAACAAGTTCCGATTTTAAAGCAGGTGCTATATTTGTATCCAGTTTTTCTGCTAACACTTTGATAACTGTATGGTTATCTTTTTTCTGAATATCATATTTTTTATTCTCATCCATGTTTTTGAAATATTAGGTCCACAATTTAAGACATAAAAATACAAATTGTAATTTAAAACTCCTAATTACTTTTTAGAATTTTTTTCATTACCTTCTAATTTTGTCTTTAAAGCAGCTAAATCCGTAACATCTCCTAATGTAGTTTTCTCTAAATTAAGATTTACTTTTTTAGATTTTGAAGACTCTTTTTTGCTATCGCTTTTCTTTTCTTCTTCCCAAGTTTTGGTATGAGAAAGAATGATGCGTTTTGCAGTTTTTGAGAACTCAATCACTTTAAAATCAAGTTTTTCATCAACTTTTGCAGTTGTACCGTCTTGTTTTTGAATATGACGTGCTCCTGCAAAACCTTCAACACCATAAGGAAGAGCTACCAATACACCTTTATCAATCTTGGTGGTAATGGTTCCTTCGTGTACTGAACCAACCGTAAATATAGTTTCAAATACATCCCAAGGATTTTCTTCTAATTGTTTGTGTCCAAGACTTAAACGACGATTTTCTTTATCAATTTCCAAAACAACTACTTCAATTTCATCGCCAATAGCAATAAATTCAGCAGGATGTTTTACTTTTTTGGTCCAAGAAAGGTCTGAAATGTGAATTAAACCATCAACACCTTCTTCAATTTCAACAAATACACCAAAGTTGGTAAAGTTGCGAACAATTGCTTTGTGTTTTGATTCCACAGGATATCTTTTTTCAATATCTTCCCATGGGTCGGGTTTCAATTGTTTAATACCAAGCGACATTTTACGTTCTTCGCGGTCTAAAGTAAGAATAACAGCTTCAACCTCATCTCCTACTTTCAAAAACTCTTGTGCGCTACGTAAATGTTGCGACCAAGACATCTCCGAAACATGAATTAAACCTTCAACACCGGGAGCAATTTCAATAAATGCACCGTAATCGGCAAGTACAACTACTTTACCTTTTACTTTATCACCCACTTTCAGGTTCTCGTCTAATGAATCCCAAGGATGAGGAGTTAATTGTTTTAATCCAAGTGCGATACGTTTTTTCGCATCGTCAAAATCAAGAATAACCACGTTTAATTTTTGGTCTAATTCAACAATTTCTTCCGGATGAGAAACGCGTCCCCAAGAAAGGTCGGTAATATGAATAAGACCGTCAACACCACCAAGGTCAATAAATACACCGTATGATGTGATGTTTTTAACTGTACCTTCAAGTACTTGACCTTTTTCAAGTTTAGCGATAATTTCTTTCTTTTGTTGTTCAAGCTCGGCTTCGATAAGTGCTTTGTGCGAAACAACAACATTTTTAAACTCGTGATTAATTTTAACCACTTTGAATTCCATGGTTTTACCTACGTAGATGTCGTAATCGCGGATGGGTTTTACATCAATTTGTGAGCCGGGAAGGAAAGCTTCAATACCAAATACATCGACAATCATACCGCCTTTTGTACGGCATTTAATGTATCCTTTAATAACTTCTTCTTTTTCAAGTGCTTCGTTTACACGATCCCAAGATCTAAGTGCACGTGCTTTTTTGTGTGAAAGTACTAACTGACCGTTTTTGTCTTCTTGACTTTCAACATAAACTTCAACTTTATCACCAATTTTTAAATCAGGGTTGTATCTGAATTCATTCAAAGGTACAATACCTTCTGATTTATAACCAATATTAACAACCACTTCGCGGTTTGTCATATTAATTACAGTACCTTCAATTACTTCTTTTTCACTGATGGTAGATAATGTTCCGTCATAAAGTTCTTCGTACTTTTTTCTTTCATCAGATGAATAACCATCTTGACTTTTTTCAACACTGTCCCAATCAAAATCTTCCACACTTTGATTTTCAATTTCTTTTGTTTCAGTTTTTACTTCAGCAACAGTTTCTTTTTCTGCTACTTCTTCTTTCTTTTCAGGGCTTTCTTCCAAAAGCTCCTCTTTTTTTTCAATTTCTTGATTTTCAAGATTTTGAGTTTCTTCGATGTTCTTTTCTTTTTCGTCCATTTTGTTTATAAATCCTTTTAATTTAGTAAGTTAGACATTATGTATTGATTAAAATGAAAGCGCAAAGGTAAAGATAAATTTCAAAAATACAATATGTTGGATAATATTTATTTAGCAGATATATTCATATTTTATTTAATATCAACATAGCACACGGTGTTGAAAGATAGTTTTTCAATCAAATTACAAGTTAAATTTATATTTATTTAATTGAATACTTTGAAACAATTGAATATTTTAATATATTTGTCGTATAGATACGTTTTATGGAAGGATTTGTCATTTCTATCAAAAAAATAAAATGAATGGTAAAATAAAGAGCTTTGTATAAAACATAATAATAGTAATTATATGTATAAAAATGTTTTATCCTTTTTCTTAAAGTATTCATCAAAAAAATATCATTCTTCAAAATCTCTCTTAAATAGGTAAATAAAAGTCAAAATATTTTTGATAGCATTTAATTCTGTAAAATTTATTAAATCAAAAGATAAGAGTATGTTTAACTTTAATAAATTATTTCCTAATATTTTATATCTAAAACCTTTTTAAGCACGAAACATGAACAGTACATTAACTTTTATATTAATAGAAACCTTTATTGTTTTTCCTGCCGGAATACTACTCTTAAAGCTTATTTTTAAAAACTCGCTTACTTTTAAATTTGCACTTGCTATTGTTCCCGGTATTTATGTAACCGGTATTGCAGGCTATATTGTCGGGAAATATGGTCTTATCATGAATATATGGACTGCACCGCTAACAATTTTTACGTTTGTTTTGTGTTTCAGATATATTTTGAGGAACATACAAAAACCAATTGATAATGTAACAAAAAATTTAAAAAATATTGGAGAAGGGAAATTAAATAATGATTTTAATAATAAAAAATTTGCATCAAGAAAAGATGAAGTTGGAGATTTATATACCTCAGGAAAATTAATTGATAATTATTTAATAAAGATTGTTTCGGATATAAACAATACAATTGATTCGGTTTTAAGTGCCGGAAATCAACTAAATTCAGCAGCACAAAATATTTCAGAACGGGCAAGTGAACAAGCTTCTACCACAGAGGAAATTGCAGCCTCGATGGAAGAAATGGTTTCTACCATTATATCCAATACAGAAAAAGCCGAATATACGGGAAAAATAAGTACCGAATCTGCCCAAGAAACTGAAAACAGCAGTAAAATATTAGAAGAAACTATTCGATCTGTTTCGGAAATAAGTGATAAAATAAGCGTAATTTCAGAATTTGCCGACAAAACGGATATTCTTTCAATAAATGCAGCCATTGAAGCTGCTCGTGCCGGAGAGAATGGGAAAGGCTTTGCTGTTATAGCAGGAGAAATACGAAAATTAGCCGATAAGATTGCAAGCACCTCTAACGAAATTGAAAAATTATCGAACGAAGGTAAAGAAATTTCCAAAACAGCCGGTGAAAAACTGTCTGAATTAATTCCCAGCATCTTAAATAGTTCCAAATTGGTTAATAATATAGTTATTGCCAGTAGAGAGCAAAAAAGTAATGTAGAAAGCATTAATAGTTCGGTACAAGAGCTTACTGATATTACCAATGAAAATTTAGCTTCGGCAGAAGAAATGTCTTCATCAGCCGAAGAATTAACAGCACAAGCCGAACAATTAAAAGAATTAATTTCGGTTTTTGAAATTAGACCAAACCAATAATATAGTAAAATACCTTATATTTATTATCGTCTATACTTAGTTATCTAATAAATGTTTTCTTAGTTAAATAAAAAATATAATTAAATCTTGTATAAAATGTATATCTTAATATGTAAATGCTTATATAAGCTTTGGATTCATTTCTATTAACAATACATCACACTACACATCAACCACTTACAACCTAATTATTTTAATTTAATACCTATTCAAAGAGCATAAATTCTCTTTGCAGGGGATTTTTTATAGCATAAAAACAAACTATTAGTATGAAATTATAAATTAACAAACCGTAACAACTTAATTATATACTTTCAATTTATAATCACTAAATTTAAAAAACATGGAAACAGAAACAAGTTTATTAAAATCTCTAAAAAGCATGTCTATTGACGACCCTTTTTTAGAGAAACTAAAACCTAGTTCTTTGGCGGTTGATGTAACAAATATGTGTAATCTGCATTGCAAACATTGCTTTTGGGTTAGAGATAAGCATTTGTATCCCACTGAAACAAGGGATGTTCTGGAAACAGTAAGAACATTATTAAAAAAATTCCCGACAATTACCAATATATTGTGGTATGGCGGAGAACCTTTGTTGAATAATACAACCCGGAATATTTTAGTTGAAGGATTTAAATTATTGAAACGAAACAATGTTGTAATAACGAACGGAACCATTCCCCTGCCTAACTATAAAGAGAATGGTGTAAAATATGGAATATCAATTGACGGGACAGAAGAGCTTCATGATGAAATGCGCGGAAAGAATGTTTATAAAAAAATTAAAAAGAATGTAAGCGAAGGCTTAGCAAAAGGGATAGATATCTCAATTAATTACTGCATCAATGCTAAAAACATCAGCTGTATCCCTGACTTTCTGGAAGAGTGGAATAATACGGGTATTAACAAGATATATTTTACTATGTTTGTGCCGGAAAAGAACGACACTTCAGGTTTAGAATTAAGTGCAGAGCAAATGGAGGAATCTTCCCGCTTACTTACCGAAATGAAAAACAAATATCCGATTATAGGAAATTCTTATAAGATGATAGAGTTACTACATCCTAAATACAGTAAGGATATGGCTGCAAAGTGCTTTATGAATGTAAATCTGTCAACTGAAAAAAAATCAGTTACCACTTTACACCTTTCATACGATGGAACCATTAAAGTACCCTGCACCTATGGTACAGATGAAACCTGTGAAAAATGCAGATCGATTACCCATGTAGCTCTTTACGCTTCAAGAGTATTAAAAGACAGGGCTTCGTTACATATGCTATTGGATGGTTACCATAAACCGGCAAAATAGAATATTATTATAGAAACATATAGAGCAGGATTTTAACACGCTATATTTAACGCTCTTTAAACCAAAAATAAAGTATTCTATTAATGTACAGATGTCAGGGGGTGGATTTTTCTAAATAAGTAATAACAAATTGTTATAACATCTTATTCACAGACCTATTCACAACCTGACTTATAGATTTAAGCTTAAGTACAAAAACAACTAAATTTTAGGGGCATACAGTTTTTTATTTGTATAAAAAGAATTATATTTGTATAAAGCTAAAACTGAACATTATGCATACCACACCAGACCCTGAATACATTATTAAACTTTTGGAAAAATGTTTAAAATGGAAAAACGATAAATCAATTAAGCAAAGTAAAGTTGTATTAAATATTTTTATTGATTTTTTAAGGCTGAGAGTAGTTCCCAAGAAGAATTCAGCACAAGATGTTTTCCAACAATTTATTAGCCGACCATTTAAACCAAAAATTGAAGGAAAACTGGAAACTTGGATAGAAGTTGGTCTTGACGGTAATCCTGAAATAATTGAAGAACTTAATAATAAAATCCGGCAAATAGAAGATTTCGGGAACAATATAGGATATACCCTTCCAAATAAAAAAGATACAGAGAAAAAGGAAACTACTGCTTTTATTCAAAAAACAGAGCATAACGATGATGATATATTCTCCGATGTAAAAGTTAAAGAAGAAAAACACTTTGAAACAGAACTGAATAATCCAATTTTGGTTCCTTGGGATTTTTCACCGGTAGCCGATAGTGCATTGCAGCATGCTGTAATGTTTGCTCCTATACTAGGAGGTACCATTTATTTGCTTCATATAGTAAAAAAAGCTAAAGAAATAGAACCCACCAAAGCAAAACTAAAAAAAATTGCAGAAGAAGCTTCTATCAAATACAAAATTAAACCGGAAGTATTGGTTAAAGAAGGTAATATTTTTAAAACCATAACCGAAATTGCCAACGATAACCGGGCAAAATTAGTGGTTATGGGAACTCATGGAATAAAAGGAATTCAAAAACTAACCGGAAGTTGGGCATTAAAGGTTATTTCAGGAACCAATACCCCTTTTGTGGTTGTTCAAAATGCACCACGAGCTCAAAAAATTGAAAATATAGTTTTTCCGGTTGATTTTACCAGAGAGAATAAACAAAAGCTAAAACAAGCCAAATTGTTGGCTAAATACTACGATATTAACTTTATTCTGGTAGTTGCAAAAGATATTTCCAAAACGGAGCTGTTAAAAAAAACCAAAACAAATCTGAATTATGTAAAAGCATTTTTCAAACAAAACAATATCAGATATGAGGTAAAAGCAGTAAAAGGAACTGAAAGTTCAACAGAAGCAGCCCTAAAATATGCAGCAGAAAACCTGCCTGATTTAATAATGATTTTAACAAGCAAAAATTTAAACTTACAGGATTATGTATTGGGAGTAGAAGAGCAAAAAATTATTGCAAACCCACAAAAAATACCCGTAATGGTAATTAACCCAAGAAAAGTTATTTATGCTTCATACGGTGCTTTCGGAAATGCAGTTTAAATATTACCTAAACTGAGCGATTATCTACTTCAATAAGCACCAATCTATTGAGTTAAAAAGATTTACAAAAAAACAAATACCTAAAGGTATTCTTACTTTTTCTCTAAACTTTTTATTCTCAACATCTTGACACTTCTTTTTGTACGTAATCGCTCAATTTATATCTTTTCTAAGGCATTACTAAATATCTTTTCAAGATATTCAAACTCTTCAATACCTACTGAAAGCCTTATTGCTCCCGGATATGGATATTTATCAGCCCAAACCGTTTCTATCGGCAAAAATATAGTTTCTACATCTCCAAGCGTAGGAATCAAATAAAAGTGCTCACTAATTATATCCATAAACAAATTACACTTATTTCGCTTTTCAGTATCATCTTTTCCTGCAAACTGTAAACTTATCATTGCACCAAAGCCTCTGTGCTCAAATAAATCAACTGCATATTCATAAGTAGGATGATTTTGCAAACCCGGATAAAACACTTTCTCTATTTTTTCTGACCGGCTAAACAGATGAGCCAATTTATTAGCACTATCACATTGTTGTTTAAAACGTATTGTATAAGTATGTAATTGTTCGTTTAAGCGATACGCATCATCAGGACTTATCATATTACCGGTTAATTTGCGATATTCAATTGCATCTTGCATCAACTTTTTACTGTTTCCGCAAAGCACGCCGGCAGTAATTGAGCCGTGTCCTGCCAAATATTTAGTAGCACTGTGAATAAGCAAATCCGCGCCAAACATCAAGGGTTTCCATAAATAAGGACTTGCAAAAGTGTTGTCGATAACAACAATAATTTCCCGTTTTTTAGCTTCGTTAATAATTCTTTTGGCATTGGCAACAATAAGCATTGGGTTTGAAACAAGTTCAAAATAAAGCAATTGCGGTTTAAATTCATCCATTAAAGCAGTAAGCTTTTGCAAATCGTAAGTTCCGTTTTCTGATGAAAAATGTGCAGTTTTTATTCCCCGCCGTTTAATCAAAACTTCATCAATATATGCATTGGTTCCGCCGTAAATATCACTAAAAAAAAGCCAACGGTTTTCGCCTGCTTGCTGAAATATAGACAAGGCTGTATCTATTGCAGCCATGCCACTTTGGTAAAGAAGCGCCCATTCTGATTTTTCAATCTTACATAAATGTTTTTCAGTAGCCACAATTGTAGGGTTTCGATAGCGCGAATAGATGTAATTTTCAGGTTCATGTGGATGATTTAACTCATCGGCAAAGGCTTTTTTTGTTCTTTCATTATTTTCAAGAAAAAAACCGGTATCGCGGTATAATGGTGTTTTTTTAGAATTTATCATATCCATAACTCAATAATTATCAAAGCTTTAAAACTACGAAAAACAGGCTTAAATGTTTTTAACTGCCTAAAAATACTAAGTTTTTTCAGGATATTTTGCATTTATCAAAAATAAATTGGCATTCAGCATATATTTTGTTCAGTTTGTCAATAAATATTGTGAAAGTTTATAGTTTTCTTGATTTTTGAGCAATTATATCATAACTTGTGTAGTGATTTTATGACAAAAAGCTAAGTTTAACCTAATTAAAACTTGTAGAAATGAAATCGATTATAATAAGCTCATTATTAATACTAATTCTTTTTTCATCTTCATCGTGTAATCATATTTCAGAATCAGGTGATATAGGAGATAAGTTTTACGCTTACCTGCAACAAGAAAATTATGATGCGATTATACAACTTTTGGATGCAGAAGCTCTAAAAAGTTACTCAAAAGAAGAATGGAAAGAATTACTGCTGACAAGAAATCAATATTTTGGGAAACTGGAATCGTACAAACCCATAGGTTTTCATACGGAAACTCAGAAAGATTTTAAGATTATAAAACTTAATTACAAAGTTAGTAATACCAATGGTCAGGTATTTGAAGAAATAGAATTGATAAACAGAGGGAAGCAGATTAAAATATTAAATTATCGTTTTCCTGCCGATGTTGCCTTGGCAGAACCGAAATAATACGCTATTATCACTTCTCAATTTCGTTAATAATTTCGTTTATTCTAAAAGGTTTATCAAATTTTTTTAAAACTAAACCTTCATCCATAGCTTCTTTAATCTCATCCGTCATTCCGTACCCTGTAAGAATGTAGTATTTAGCATCCGGTAAATCTAATTTCGCTTTTTCAATAAACGCTACCCCATTCATAAAAGGCATTTTCATATCACTAATTACCACATCAATATCCTTATTACCGGCAATAATTTTAAGTGCATTCATAGCACTTTCAGCAAGAATTATTTCAAACTTATCTTTTAGGTTTGCTTCAAAAAGCAATAAGTTAATTTGTTCATCATCTACATATAATATTTTTCTTTTACTCATTATTCATTCTTTAAAGGAAACTTTAACACCACAGTAGTACCCGCATTTTTTTCTGACAAAAATTCAATGCTCCCATTATGCTTCTTAACAATGGAAGCAGTTATTGCTAAGCCTAAGCCTGTTCCTTCTCCGGGATTTTTAGTAGTAAAAAACGGGTCTGTTATTTTTGAAATATGGTCTTTACTTATTCCAACACCCGAATCTTTAATTTGAATTACAACTTTGCTTGAATTTTTATCTGTTTTTATAAAAACAGAACCTTTTTTATCAATTGCATGAATAGAATTAGTAAAAACATTAATAAATACCTGATGCAGATTACTTATATTACCTTCAATAAATATATTTTCTTTACAAAAATTCTTCTTAATTTCTATTTTATTATTCAATTGATTTTGAAGCATTAACAAACAGTTGTCTATAATGGCATGAATATCACACAACTCATCCATACTGCCACTATCGTAAGTAAACTGATTAAGACTTTTAACTATTTGGGTAGCTCTATCTACTCCTGTTTTGATACTGTGCAAAAATAAGTCAATTTCTTTATTGTTAGAAGCATTTTGACTAAAATAACGTTGCAGACCAATATATCCGCCCATAATGTAATTAAGCGGATTATTTATTTCGTGCGATACACCGGATGTCAAGACGCCAAGAGATACCATTTTTTCTGCATGAATTAATTGTGTTTGTGTTTCTTTCTGGTTCTGTAAGGTTGCTTTTAATTCATCATTTTGTTGATGTATGATTTCACTTTTATCATAGAGTTCATCATTTATTGATTTCAGTTCTTCGTTTGCAGTTTCAAGCTCCTCTGTCCGCTCTTTCACCAGATATTCTAACTTATTTTTATGCTTTTCAAGTTCTTTTCTTGTTAAATATTGAATTAAAAATAAAGTAGTTACAAGTGTTGTACTAATTATTTCAAAACGTGCAGAATGCGCATAACGCCCATAATAAGTAAGAAAATCGAGCCCGTCGCTAAGACCGTTTAAAGAACTGCTTATAACCAATAGAGGTATTATAAGTACATAGTAAAAAATTAGTACATAAATAAACCAAAAAATAATAATTTGTATTAAACCGTATTTTTTTGAACCGATAAAATATTTATATACATACGAACTGATAACAATAGCTACCGCATGAGAAATAAAGGTGGGGAGAAATGCATCTATACTAAGAGCGCCAATTGCCGATATAAAACTTACACCGACCAAATAAACAGGGTTTCCGATATAGATAATGCTTAATAAAAAAGGTATTTCTCTAAAATCGCTGGTTGCTCCTTCCAAGCCCGATATTTTAAACTTTACCAAACCTAGAATAAGGGAAAGTAAACCAAAGAACAACATTTTTATAAAATCTTTGAATAAATGATGCTCTATAATTTTTCGATATTTTAAAGGAAAAAGCACAGATTATAGATATATTAAAATATTGAATAAAAAAGTAAAAAATATTAAATACCTTAAATTAGCAATTATCTTCAACTCCAAAGCTGCTAATTTAAGGTAATATTTTTTTCTAAATATAGACAAATTATCATAAATAAAAAATTACATATAATAATTTTCAGTGAGATGTTTTAAAAACTTTACTTTCCTTCGGGGAAAATCCCGAAGGAAAATAAAAAAACCTATCGTTTACAGAATAAACTCAATATTATCTTTATCGGTAATTTTTTCGCAGTATTGACATTTTAAACTAACCCCATCTTTTGCAGGCATTACATTAAATTTTGGTAATACATTTTCATGATTGGTAACACATTTAGGGTTTACGCATTTGGATATTCCAATAATTTCATCGGGCAATTCAACCTGTTTTTTTTCAATTACATGATAATCCTTAATTATATTTAAACGAGCTTCGGGCGCAACCAAAATTAAACGGTTTATTTCATCGTCCTCAAAATATTTATCGGTTAATTTAACAATTGCTTTCTTACCCAATTTTTTACTTCCCAGATTTGTCCCAAAAGTAGCTTGTTTTTCAAGATTTTCCAGTCCTAAAATCCGAATCACTTTAAACAAATTATTCGCTGGTATATGATCGATTACCGTTCCGTTTTTAATAGCACTTACCGATAATTTTTGTTCTTGTTTCATCTTTATAAATCTTTTAAAATAATGTTTTAAAAATATTTTAAACCAAACCTAATGTTGCGGCAATTATTGCTTGACGCGTATAAACACCATTCAATGCCTGTGTAAAATAATAAGCTTCTTTACTATCGTCTACATCTTCGCTAATTTCGTTAACACGTGGTAAAGGATGTAAAATTTTTAAGTTGTCTTTAGTTCCTACCAGCATATCTTTTTTCAAAACATATATGTTTTTTGTTTTTTCATATTCCAAAGGATCTGAAAAACGTTCTCTCTGAACACGGGTCATGTAAATAATATCAGCTCGTGATATAATATCGGTAAATTCACTGTGTTCGTAATATTTTATTCCCAAATCATCAAGATGTAGTTTGTATTCGGTAGGTACTTTCAGTTTTTCATGCGATATAAAATTAAAAGTGGGGTTAAAATGCGATAAAGCCATAATTAATGAATGTACGGTTCTGCCATACTTTAAATCGCCAACCATAAAAATATTCAAATTTTCAAGCGTTCCTTGTGTTTTATAAATCGAATATAAATCGAGTAAGGTTTGAGTGGGGTGCTGATTAGCACCATCGCCTGCATTGATAATAGGTACATCCGAAATTTCGCTTGCAAATTTTGCACTTCCTTCCAAAGGATGACGCATCACAATTAAATCACTGTATTTACTTACGGTAATAATTGTATCTTTGAGCGACTCACCTTTTGTAACACTTGATGAATTAGCATCGGAAAAACCGATAATCCTTCCACCTAATTTATTAATAGCACTTTCAAAACTTAAACGTGTTCGTGTTGAAGGCTCAAAAAAAAGCGAGGCAATTACTTTTCCCTCCAAAATTTTTTGGTTTGGGTTTTTTTCAAAATAATCTGCCAACTCCAAAATTTTCAGCATTCCTTCTTTGCCGTAATCTTCAATGGATACCAAACTTTTGTTTTTCATTGTTGTTGTTTAATAATTATTTTAATTTATAAGAACATAAAAAAAGCAAAGCCGGTAATGCTTTGCTTTGTATATCAATAATTTGATTGTAGTTTCTGCATGAGTAAACGATAAATTTTTAACGCTGCAAATATATCATTTTTATTTATAATTTCATCGGGTGAATGAATATTACTGATGGGCGGACCCACAAAACACCAATCTACAGGATAGGGGCTTTTTTGTACACAGGCACCATCACTGCTTCCGCTTTGCTCCACTTCTAATTGAAACTTCACATTGCCCTCTAAGGCTGTTTTTATAATTTTATCAACAAAAAGCTTTCTTGGAATATATTCATCACGCAATGAAATAACCACTCCTTTATCATGGAAAATACCTTCGGTAGTATAGGTTGTATCAACAATTATATACTGACGAATACCGTATTTTTCATATAAATGTTTTACAACATAAGCAACACTTCCTCCACCATGTTCTTCGTGTGTAGTAAAAGCCAAAACTCCCTGTTTCATTTCTTCGGCAAGTTTTAACAACAACCAAACACCCAATCGGTTATCTAAATATGGCGATTGTATATATTCATCCTCATTTTTAAAATCAGCTTTAAAAGTTAAACTTGTTCCCGATTTAATAAGTCGTTTGTATATATAAGAAAGATTATATTCATCGCTGTTTTTATGCAAGATACAATCTATTTTACCGATTTCGTCCTCACCCTGTAAACGCCAACCTGTTTCACTTACAGGCGTACCAATTGGAATAAGTTCTTTATTGTATCGAACAGTATATCCTACTGTATCGGTATGAGCAATAAAAGCAATTTTAGGTTTTCCGTAAACCAGTAATAAATTATCCTGAAAACTGTTACCATACACGAGCTTAGGCTTTTTTGTCCACCAATATTTAGCACTATTGACATAGTCAATTAAAAATTCCTTGACACGAAATTCTTCGCCGGACGGTGCATGAATAGCACATAATGTTTTCAGAATATTCATTTTACGGGGGATATGAACTTAGTCGTTAATTTGTACACTTTTTATTTGTTTAATTTTGTCTTTAAATGCATCAAATTTACTTATTTTAATATCTAATTCAAGAAAGCATGATTCTAAGAATTCTTGTTTTCTAATTTTTATATCATTATCTTTTGTCATTCGCATAATATCATTCATTACGGGGTAATCAAAAGTAAAGCTAAGCTTTTGACTTATCGTTTTTTCAATAATCTGTGCATTATTCAAGGCATCAGCCGCAGCAGTTTTATAAGCATTTATTAAACCGGGGATGCCTAATTTTGTACCCCCAAAATACCGGATAACTACCACCAATATATCGGTTAATCCAAAAGATTTTATTTGTCCTAATATGGGAGGACCGGATGAATTAGCAGGCTCACCATCATCGCTTGATCGATAAACCGGCTGTTTTATTCCCAGATAAAAAGCATAAACATGATGACGCGCATCGTGAAACTTTTTTCGCAAGGCAGTACGATGTTCATTTACCTCATTTTCGCTTTTTACGGGAAATGCAAATGCATAAAACTTGCTTCCCCTATCTTTAAAAAATCCTTCGGCAGGTTTTTTAATTGTTTTGTATGTATCTTGCATTCACAATTTATTTGTTTATAAGGTTTTCTACTTCATTTCTACTTAATCCCCAGATAGTACCAATTTTTCGTATCCATGCTTTTTCTTTTTTTAAAAAGCGATTATCCGAAACAGCTATTTGCTTTAAATCTGTAAGGCTTTGCAACTTATCTTGTTTTGAAAACCATAAAAAATCATTAATACATTCAACTATTTCAAAAACTTCATTTTCAAAATCTTCATCATGTAGTTTGCTTTTGTACCATTCCATCACTTCATCCATCACGCAAGAGTAATCACCTCGCTCCACGTCTTGATTAAACCATTTACTAACTGATTGCCAAATGGTTAATTGTTCAACACGCTTGTATTTCCCATCGGTTAAATGAGCAAAAGCAACATACAAAAAGCCAAAATAATGTGCAGGTTTTAGTTTTATCAGGTTCACAAATTTAATTTTAAAACGTTAATAAATAATACATAAATTGATAACTCTCTTCTATTGTAAAACCAGAGCTTTATCCAAATTTTTCACAACAAACAGCATTGTATTTTTTAATAAGTTTATCAAACAAAATTAGTATTTTTTATTTTATATTTGTAACATAATCAATTTTATGAATAAAATACCTAAATACAAAGCTTTTCGAATTTATTTTGTGGCATTTTTGCTCTACTACTTATTAATTTCTCCGGTTTCAAGCATGCTGTTTGTTACAAATTATCCAAAATTTCACGAAAAAATTGATTTACTTAATCTGCAAAATGACACTTTAAAAAAAGCAATGAGTATCAATTTATCAAGCTCGCCGGACAGCTCTGATAATACAAGCAATAAGGATTCACTGACAAGCAACTATAAAAAAATCATAAGTGCTCCTCACGAAACAAAATTAAAACGAAAAAGGTTTATGGAGCTTGAAAGTTTCTTTTTTGAACTGTTATCATTTACTTTTATATTAGGATTTTTGTTTGCATTGCCTTATAAAATATATTTTAGGCGTAAACGAAAAAATAAAAATATCCCAAACAAGCTTGTACATTTCTGCAAAAAATCAATGATCTATTCACCCTTGATTAATGCCGGTATTGTTTCTATACCATTTATTATCACCGCTGTATATATGATGAATCAATTATTTGTTTCAGATATTTTTGAAAATTCACTTAAAAGAAATGTCTATTCACAATACTGGATTGTATTTATTTTTGCAGGAATTTTAACAACCATGTTTGTATATTACTGGTTTCGTCATTTAATGCAAACAAAATATCTGGAACATATATTCTCAAAAGATGAGTTAAGAAAAAGAATATATCCGGGGAAAGGCGGAAAAATAAAATACAAGTTACTTATTTCAAGTACAATGACCACACTGCTTCCTTTGAGTATAGTGTTGGTTTACCTTTATCTGAGTCTTAGTTCATTAAAAGATTTAAACTTAAAATCATTTACGCAGCCGGAAATGCAAATTATTTTTGGCAGATACTACCATCATTTTGAAGCAGATACCTTAAAAAGCTTTCTTGAAGGTATGAACCTTTACTATATTACAGCACCCGATACTATTTTTATGTTTGCCGGTATTATTATGGGTATTGTCATTTCCCTTATTTACCTTATATTTTTTGTTTATTGGTCAAATTATGCAATTATTATTCCTGTTGGTGAATTATTAAGGAACATGCAAAACACAACCGGCGGAAAATTGGATAATTACAGTATTGTACGAACAAATGATGAAATTGGAGAACTGACAGAGAATTACAATATAATGACCGAAAAATTAGGTGCATACATTAGTCATATTGCTAAAATGAACGAAGAATTAGAGGAAAAAGTAAAACAACGTACTAAGAAAATTGAAGCGCAAAAACAAAAAATTGAAATGCAAAAAGCAGAAGTTGAAGCGCAGCGTGATGAAATAGAACAACAAAGAGATTATGTAATTAAACAGCGTGATATAGTAGCTCATCACAAAAGAGCAATTACGGATAGTATTGAATATGCCGGTAATATTCAAAGAGCGCTTTTACCTCCCAAAGAACAGCTTAATCTTTACCTTAAAGAATATTTTATTCTATATAAACCCAAAGATATTGTCAGTGGCGATTTCTACTGGTTTTATAAAAAAAGAATCATGACAATAAGCTGCTTATCGCAGCAGCCGATTGTACAGGGCACGGGGTTCCCGGCGCATTTTTAAGTATGCTGGGTATCAGCTATCTTAATGAAATTGTAATTGATAAAGATGTGTTCAATCCGGCAACAATACTTAATCAGCTAAGAGATAAGATTATTAAATCTTTACATCAAACCGGCGAATCAGGAAAATCAAAAGATGGTATAGATATTGCGCTTTGTTCTATTGATTTTGAAAACTTAATAATCGAATTTGCAGGGGCATATAATCCACTTTATATTATTCGAGAAAATTTTGATGAAAATTTGCTTAATGAATATAAAGATAAGGCAGATTATATTGTTACAAACTATAAAAACAGCACATTAATTGAAATAAAAGCAGACAAAATACCCATTGGTGTTTCGCCTAAAAAAATGAACACCTTTTCTTTAAAAAGATTTCCTTTAATGAAGGGTGATGAACTATTTTTATTTTCAGATGGCTATGTAGATCAATTTGGAGGCAGCAAACGATTAAAGTTTTTATATAAGAGATTTAAAGAAAGTCTCGCTGAAATGTACGGTATTAAAATGAACGAAAAGAAAGAAAAACTAGAAACAATTCATAAAAAATGGAAAGGTGATGAAAAACAAATTGATGATATTTTAATTATCGGAATTAAAATTTAATACATTTTGATTTCTAAGATATTTATTAAAATACCTTGACAATGCAGTACAGACAAGTTTTATAAAAACTTTCTCCTAAAGTTTATAAATTAATCATGTTAATATAAATTTCTTTTATACATTTGAAGTGAAAAAACACAAAAACAACAACTGCAAAACTACATATCTTAAATGTTTGATTTTTAGATTTTTATCAATATATGCAGAATAGATATATAAAAATAATCGTATTATTATACACCGTAATTTTTTTTATATCCACCGCTAAAGGGCAAGTAGAAGAGCGTTTTGAGCGATTGACACGTCTAAACGGCTTATCGCACGATAATGTTTATACTATTATTCAGGATAAATACGGATTTATGTGGTTTGGTACACAAGACGGGCTTAATAAATATGACGGTTACACTTTTACTAAATACTATCATGAAACAAAAAATGATAACTCATTAATTTCAAGTAGTTTTGGACGTATATTTGAAGATAGCAACGGCAACCTTTGGTTTGGAACTTATTTTAGCGGTTTAGATTGTTACGACCCTATTAAGCAAAAATTCAAACACTTTATTCATGATGAGAACGACACCAACACAATTAGCAGTAATCGCATTCGTTGCATTACTGAAGATAAACAGGGATATATTTGGGTAGGAACTGCCGGAGGAGGTCTTAATCGTATTGACCCTGTAACCAATGAAATTGTACGTTATCAAAATAAACTTAACGATTTAAACTCACTTGCCGACAATAATGTAAACGCACTTGCATTTGACGAAACCGGAAATTTGTGGATTGGTACCGGTGTGGGTTTAGATGTTTTGGATGTGAATGCAAATCTTTTTTCGCATTATGAATTAGGTAAAGAAAGTTTTGACGACAACAAACAATTACCGGTAAGAACGCTTATTATTGACCATAAAGGGATTTTATGGTTGGGAACTACCGATGGACTGTTTGTTTTAGACCCATTCTCTAACGAAATAAGAGAATATAACCATGATTTATCCAATCCTAACAGTATTAGCAATGCTTATATTAATACAATTCTTGAAGATTCGGAAGGAACTATCTGGGTAGGTACTGAAAGTGGAGGTTTAAATAAATATATTCGTGATAAAGATATCTTTGTGAGCTACCAATATGATGCAACAAACCCATATAGCATTAGTAGCAACAGGGTTTGGGCACTATTTGAAGATAAGTCAAAAATTTTATGGATAGGAACAAAAAGTGGTGGTGTAAATAAACTGGATTTAAAACGTAAAAAATTTTATAATCTGGCATTTAATCCAAAAAGTAAAAAAAGTATTCCACACCCCAGTGTATCGGCAATTACAGGCGATGCAGGAGGTAAAATATGGATAGGCACTGATGGCGGCGGACTATGTGTATATGATTCAACGTTTAATGAATATCGTAGTTTTCGTTCACACCCCGAGGGAAAATTAAGTTTAAGCGATGATGAAATATGGTCTTTATTTGCTGATTCAAAAGGACAAATTTGGGTTGGAACACACAGCGGAGGTTTAGATATGATTCGTCTTGAAAAAGGTGAATATAAAATAATGCGGTTTCTACATAAAGCTAATGATACCACCGGATTAAGCAATAATCAAATAAATGCCATTACAGAAGATAAAAACGGAAATATATGGGTTGCAACCCGCAACGGATTAAACGTAATATCGGAAGATTCGGATAATCAAAACTATAAATTCAAAACATATTTCAGCAACTTTTCAGATACTAACTCACTTAGTGATAATTATATTACTACGGTATATCAAGATCATCTTTCGTACATTTGGGCTGGCTCTTACTCCGAAGGACTCAACCAAATTGATTTAAAAAATAATAAAATAACCCGCTATAGTTTTAAAGTAAATGATTACAATACATTATCAAGCAATAGTATAACTGTTCTGTTTGAAGATCATTTGGGAACATTATGGGTTGGAACCAGTGATGGTTTAAACAAACTGGAACGCAGCAATATGTCGTTTAAACGATATTATCGCGAAAACGGTTTGCCCAGTAATGAAATAATGGGAATTTTAGAAGATAATGCCGGTAATTTATGGGTAAGCACAACCAACGGTTTATCTAAATTTAATCCCTTAACCGAAAAGTTTATTAATTTTAATATTTCTGATGGATTGGTTAATGATGGATTTAATTGGAATGCCGCTTATAAGGATATTGCAGGAAAGTTATATTTTGGAACCAACTCAGGAATGTTATCATTTTACCCAAAAGAAATAAAACAAAACGATTATATTCCTCCAACGGTTATTACATCAATTAAAACATTAAATAATCATGTTTGGGTAGAAAAAGGAAATTTTGTTTCCGTAGAACAAAAATACAACGAAGTATTAGAATTGGATTATAATAATAACATCTTTACGCTTGAATTTGCAGCTTTAGACTATACTAAACCAAACGAAAATATTTTTGAATATAAAATTGTTGGTTTGGATGATAATTGGATTAGTTACGGCACTAAACATTCAATAACCGTAACCAATTTAGAACCCGGTTCGTATATTTTCAGGGTAAGGGGTTCAAACAACGACAAGGTGTTTAACCCAACAGGTGTTTCAATAAGAATAGTTGTACGCCCGCCTTTTTATAAAACCAGAGGTTTTTTATTTATGGTTATTGTGCTTACAATTTTAATAATTACCTCAGTATATAGCTTCTTGGTTAAAATGAAAACCAATAAAATTCTGGAAGAAAAAAATCACCAATTGGAAGATGCAAACCGCAGATTAATTGAATCGCAAAGAAATCTTGAATTACTAAACGAAACAAAAGATAAGTTTTTTTCGATAATTGCCCATGATTTACGAAACCCTTTTAATCCTTTGCTTTCTCTTACAGAATTACTACACGAAGATTACGATACATTAAGCGATGAAGAACGTAAAGAATTTATCAGAGAAATTAGAGACGGTGCAAAAAGATTATATGATTTGCTTGAAAATCTTCTTCAATGGTCATTATCACAAACACGGCAAAATGAGTTTACTCAAGTAAAACTTGATATGGCAGAGCTTGTTAACAAAAACATTGCTTTGTTAAAAATAAATGCCGAAAAGAAAAATATTCAAATTGAAAATAAAGTACCAAAAGGAACTTATGTGCTTTCTGATGAAAATATGCTGAATAGTATTGTACGGAATTTATTGAATAATGCTTTGAAATTTTCACCTGAAAACACTAAAATCACTGTTGATTGCCAAGATAAAGGAAATAAATACCAATTTTCGGTTAAAGATGAAGGAGTGGGTATAAAAGAAGAGTTTATTGATAAAATCTTTGATTTTGGCTTTTCTAAAACAAAAATTAATAAATCAAAAGAAAAAGGCTCCGGTCTGGGTTTAATTTTATGTAAAGAATTTGTTGAAAAAAACAAAGGCGAAATTTGGGTTGAAAGTGAAGTAGGAAAAGGAAGTACTTTTTATTTTACAACATTAAAAGTAAAATCTTAAAAAAATCTTCATTATATTTGTACTGTTATGAAAAAGGATAATCTGAATCTATAAGCTTATGGAAATTTTAGAATATAAAGCAGAAGAATTAAACCCCGGTGTTGTTCTTGATGCAAGAGCCGGAAAGTTTGAACTTTCGGGAAAATCCTGTCCTGAAAATGTAACGGAAT
>Ga0256840_1001259_pt1 | contig 24323 bp, 25 predicted proteins | sample 355202metaG_FD_185969 | JGI IMG/M metagenome (GOLD analysis project Ga0256840, IMG submission 185969) | Hydrothermal vent microbial communities from Mid Atlantic Ridge, Atlantic Ocean - 355-202 | ecosystem: Environmental > Aquatic > Marine > Hydrothermal vents | place: Atlantic Ocean: Mid...
GCTTTGGTAAGGCATTCCTTGAATCCAGAGCCGAGATACTTATGGAACAATCTTACGAAAATGGACAAGATGCTTATTTAGCAGAGCAAGAAATACTACAAGCATTTAAACCATATAGATGCAACAACGACACTTGGCCAGAAGCCAAGGGTGGTAAAACAGAATTCTTTAATAGAAATATTTTAGAATTATAAAATTTTTAAAAAGGACATAAGAATGTCAGAACCCAAAAATACAACCTATCAAATTATTTTTAAATTTAGGAGTGGACATATGTTAGAATTAAAAGCAAATACTGTTAATATAACCAAAGGCAAACATACATTTTACACATTAATACATCTTGATGGCGTAGGTGTAGCACAGCTAACCAAAGGGATGCCAAATTATGACGCTAATAATAATTTCAAAGTATATAACGCTAGCCCTTTACCAGCACTTTACGAATTAATGCCTGCTGATTGGGTTAAAGATACACGAGCCTTAAAAATCATAGATGAAATATTTGTAAATACTACCCCAAACCCTATCTCAGATTCTAACCAGGACCTTTCCAATGACTAGAGGAGAATTAGTTCAATTAATTTATGATTATAAAGATGATTATTTTAAGATTGAATCTTTAAATCAATATATATCTAAAACTATAAATCCAAATACAGGTGATATAAAATTTATAGTATTCGAACCGCAAGAATGTTTTACCTCGATAAATAAACTTGTAGAATTAAAACTTGCTATATCTGAAGTTGGATGCAGCCCATCTAATACCTTAAGAGTACCTTTTTTTTCAGGAGTAGACTCTAAAATATTAGCTAATTTTTTAGAGCAACCATCAGGCATTTTTAATACTAAATATAATATAGATTTTAATATATTTCCATCAGATTTTAATATTCAAGGAATCAAAAGATTTATAAACTATATAGAACATATTTATAAATCAGGAGATATTGATTCAATTAATAGTTATTCATCGTATATTAAGTATTTTAAGAATATAATACTAATCGATAAAACCCCTATTAATATTATAATTCCTATGGAAGTTAGCGAAATATATAATGGTGTACTATATGACGATCTTAAAAAAATTATAAAGGACATTAATGATAATAGGAAATAACCAGGTTATGGAAGTATCAAACCTAACATCTAGATTTGATAACTCTGATTTCGATGGAGATTCGCTTATAGCCCTGGCTCTTCATAGCGAGGAAGCTAGAGAGGATTTTAAATACGCATATGTTCGGAATCTTGTAGAGTTTGAACATATGGATGAACTTTTAATAGATTATGAGCATGAATCAATTTATTCATCTTATATGCTTACTCTTAAAGCTCAAATTGATTCAAATCAAGATAATAATAACCTAGAAGATATATCATTATTTGACAAAAATTTTAACTTAGAAGATATTAAAAATAAACCTAATTTTAGATTTTATGTTAATGATTTTAATAGATCAATGACTATAATTGAAATAGTTATCAATCAAATGTTATTTAGGGATATTATAAAATTAAGCACATATCGATTGGGAGAACCTTTATATCTATTAGAAAATGGATTACTTACAAAGAAAAATCTAACAATATTAACAATGAATTTTTGGAAGATCATATCTGAAATCAATTATAATGTACCCAATCTAATAAATTTTTGGGATGTTATACATGAATTTGATAAATTTTTATTGGAGTGTAGCGGCTCTATATCTTTCTGTTCCCCAAGTTTTAACTTAGAAGATTTTGCGGTTAAAAGTCCTATCATTGACGAATTTAAGGAAAATCTATTAACTGTTGAACCTTTTCTGGCTTTTCACCAAAACCTAATCTTATTTGAAAAGGTATCCAATGTTATATCTGAAAATCCTGATAATATTTTAAATCTAGTATTTAAATCGGGAGCAAGACTCAAATCTGTTCAACTATTAAAAGCTGCTTCAAATACTGGGATACCTACCGATATTTATGGAAAAGCTTTTCCAGCAAATATTAAAAACTCTCTGCTTGATGGTTTAACACCTGAGGAATATTTTATTACAGGAGATAGTGCTCGTCTGGCTCTAGCAGTAAGGCAAGAGGCTATCCCTAAGGGAGGCGAACTTCAAAGAAAATTTTTCTTTACGACGGGAATTTTGAAATGGGATCGAGATGTGGAAGATTGTGGTTCAGAAAAATTCTATAAAATTAAGGTCAAAAATAAAACGCATCTTAGCCTTTTAAACCATAGATGGCATCACGATGAAAATCAAGGATTGATTTCTATAGATATTTTAGATACATCCCTAATTGGAAAATATGTTAATCTTAGAAGTCCTATGACCTGTAAAAATAAAGGTTATAAAATATGTCAAAAATGTATGGGGGATAAATTACCGGAAAGTACTAATCTTGGTTCAACAGTCGGTGCAGCCTTATCTGAAGGTATCATTCAATCAGTGCTTAGAACACATCACTTTGGTGGGGCTTTTATTGCAAATGAAGATAAACACCTTTTAGATATAATGAGACGTTCTGAATTTAGGGCACCTGATACTATCATAGGGCAACCTGAAGATATTGAATATATTATAGAATATCTCCAAAATATATATTTAGCTGATGATTGGGAACATGAAATATTACCCATTAATGACAAAACTGGAATTAAAATCACTATCCATAATTTACCATTTAATGATGATAGCGTTAAACAACTCAATAATATTGTAGGCCTTATTGATAAAAATAGAGATGCTGGTGGCCTTATAGATCCAGCGGTATTATATGAAGAATTGCAATTAGTTATCGAGCAAAATAATATTTTATCATTATACTTAGAGTTAATTATTAGTTTATTATACTATGACGAAGATGGTATATTATATAGGTACAGTGATAAAGAAGCGGTTACCCAAATCGCACTTAAAAATGTAGTTGAAATATTAGATCCTAAATTAAGTATATTTTATAATTTTTCTAATAGGATAATTTCAAAGATATATAATCACGAACCAGCTGAAAAAATAGATCATATGTATCATGATTTATTAGGTATTTATAAGTAAACCAATACAAAGGATAATTTTGAATTTAATTCAATACGATCAACCAGAGACCACAGGGAAATGGCTTCCTATTAAAGATTTTAGGAAGTATGATGCTGCTAAAATAGAGCCAATACTAAAAAATATGTATAAAAATATAAAAGAAATAGATGATGCTTTTAAATATGATATATCTATGGAAACACAGTCGAGTCCTTATTTAGAGGAAGGTACTACATATTACAATAGATTAACAATCGATCAGGAATATACGGACTCGACAGGGGCCTTACAAACGAATAAAATATCAACCCTTATTCCAAAGTTAATTCAAGGTAATTTTTTTATATTAAATGGAAGTACTTACGTCCCTCTATTATTTTTAGAGAAAGCTCCCATTGATAGAATACTTAATCACGAATCTAAAAAGAATAAAATATTTATTAATTTAAATGCTGTTTATAATTTTACCTTTGATTTTCAAAAGGGGATGGTTCAATTTAGATCTAAATTAATATCTATGGATATTTTTTTTAGGGTATTATTCACCAATGATTCTAACTTTTTAAATGAATTATTAGAGTTGGGTTTAGTAACTAAAATAACATATACTAAAGAAGAGTATCGAAAATTTGTAAAAAGTTTTTTGGATTTTTATAAGTGGGAATATTTTAATGATAAAGATTTATTGGCTTGGTTGGATAAATTTTTGGTGCTTGATTACTACAGAGAGATATTCAACGATTATTATGGCATAACTCATTTTGGAGATATCATTAAAAAAGTAGTTAATTTATACGTATTAGATGAACCTATAGATATGGCAACCTTATCGAATAGAAGAGTAGTCTTAACCGAATATTTAATTAGACCTCTTTTCGAAATCTATGTACGACTATTATACGGAATCGTCGATAAAAAGGCACAGAATTTTTTACCTACTATAAATGAATTTGCTGTTTTAACTACAGGTTTTAATGGTCTTTTACATAGAGGACAACTATATGATATAAGTAATCCTTATCCACTGCCTTTAATTAATAAGGTGTCACAAGATATCCAAATTATTAAACAGAGTAGGCTCCCCGCAAGTTGGAAACGAAATGATGAATCTGGTTTTGGGGTAATATGCCCTATATCGGTATCGCCTCAAAATATGGCATCAAATGTCGTTTTTACAAGTTCAGCTAGAATAAATAAATTAGGTAGACTAAAAACATCAGATTTTAAATTAATATCTGATTAAAGGAATTAAATGACCATCGAAGAATTACAAATTTGGTCCGATAAAGAATTTCCTGGAGTATATAATATAGAACCTTATGAAAAAAAAATTCAGCATAAAACAACTGATTATGTGTGGGTAACTTGTTTAAAACCCGATTGCAAATTAGGGAAAACCGCGACCAAAAAGCAGATTCATAGATTTAAGTATAAAAAAAATGGTTGTCCTAAATGTAATCGAAACGGGCATTCCAATATTATGGTAAAAGATGCTATATTAAAGGCTACCAAAATTCACGGGTCTCTTTATAATTACGATAATATATATCAAATTTCTAATGTTAATACCTCAATACAAATCGGATGTAACAGATGTTTATCTAGTTTTAAAACTACTTTTCATCATCATCTATATTTAGGTACTGGGTGTCCTAAATGTAATGGTGGTAAGATTTTAACAACCGAATATTTTATTAAAAGATGCCGAGACTTGCATGGTGATAAATATGATTATTCTAATACAAAATACAAAGGTCTGGTTAATAAAATAGATATAGGTTGTTTTACTCATGGACAGGTTAGTGTTAGCGCTAGTGCTCATTGTTCAGGATCGGGATGCCCTAAATGTAATCAAAGTAAAGGTGAGTTATGGTTAATAGATATTTTTAATAGGAATAATATTAAATTTATATCAGATTATACTTTTGATAGTTGTCGTAATCCAGATACTGGCCGTAAATTAAGATTTGATTTTTATTTACCTGAATATAATATTATAGTCGAATTTGATGGGAAACAACACTCACATTTTAATCAACATTTTCATCAAAATACTATTAAATACAATGAATATCAAATACGAGATCTTATTAAGGACCAGCATTGTGCCATTAAAAATATACTCTTAATAAGGGTAAATCATAAAAAAAATATAAAAATATTAATCTAACGGATTAAAGGAATATTATGCAAACTAAAAAAAAATTAAAATGCAACTACTGTTCAAAATATTTTGAACAGTCGACAGCAAGAAATACCTATTGTAGTTCTGAATGTAGGAAAAGTAATAAAAAAGAAAGAGCAATTGTTCTAGCAAAATTAAGATTAAAATCCGACTATACTAAAGAAACTTATCCTAAAATAAAACCGTATTTTTTAAGACGCGGACTAAGTATTTCAGGAACTAAGTAATGAAAACAGATAATTCTAAAATTATAGGGGAATTAGTAAAAGTAGAATTCCAGAATATACATCTGACTAGTAATATTCTGGAATTATGTCTAAAGTTAGATACGGAATCTGCATTATCAGAAGAAGTTTTATATGAATGGTTACAATATGCTAAAGATATTCCAGAATTAAAAGATATATATCTAATTGATTTTTCAAACTTTAAATCACAACTTGCGATAATGGAAAGAAAAACAGAAATTCCAGTTACTTTTACAATGGGATATAATCTATTTATACCTGTAAAAACTATTGAAAAAATTGAGGCCAGTACTCTAAAAAGAACATTTGAGTTAACAGATTTAGGTAAGGTAATTGATAGTTTCTCTCTAAACTTTAGGGATTACCAAAACGATTTTGGGGGACCTGACAACTTTTTTAAATTAGATGATAATCAAATTATTTTAAATGGTTCTATTTTTATACCAGATTCGATATCACCCTCTCTAAAACTGACTGGAAAGGCAGCCGAGATAGCTAAAAAAAAGGAAGTATTACATGATAGAAGCCGATGAAAAATTAGTTTTATTTAGTCCACAGGTTGAAATATTTACACCCTTTGCGGGGCATGTGGATGCCTCTAGATTAAATATGAATTCAAAACAGATATTACAAACGGTAATATCAAAAAATACGGAGACACCTCTTATTATCGATAAAGATTATAAAAAGGTATCTCAAATAAATTCACCATTTGCTGAATTCGCTCTGGATGATGGTATTATAACATATTCAGATCACGAAACTATTATTATATATTATAATACCCTTGGTAAAATTAATATGAAGAGCACTCCTCCTCAGAAAAAATTAATAAATAATGCATTAACTTTAAAATATAAAGCCGGTGTTGGTGTAATTAAAAAAGGGGATTTAATATTTGACTATACAAATATGGAACCAAAAACTCTAATTCCTAAAATAGGTTATAGGGCCAAAATTTTATTTAGCAGTTTTTATGGGTATACTGCTGATGATGCCATGGTTATATCAGAAGGATTTGCGAAAAAGTCTGCCATCGAATATAGCCATAAACTATTTATCCCTATAACTAAAGAGTGGAAGTACCTAAGAAATCCTAACGATGATTATTTTTATGAGATAGGTCAGACCTTAAAGGATGAAGCTTATCTAAAATATTTTCCAATCGATACCAGTGATCATTTTATGGCTGAAATTCATAATCTAAGCGAACAACAATCAATGTTTTTTACTAAGAGTATTCCTGGAATAAAAGAAGGGGATGTTATTTCAATTAAGGTGCATAAAAATACGGAAAAATCTTTTAATCTTTTAAAAGAGGAATATATGTATACTCCAGGTCTTATTAACGAAATTGAAAGAATGTATAATAATAATGTTAAGGTAAAACTCGGTACAGATATAGCCTTCCAAAGAATAGGCCTTTCCGAAGAAGAGGCCTCAAAATATAGCCAAGAGTTATTTGATAAACATTATAGTGTTCCAAAATTCCCGAAGTTTTTTGAATCTAAATTAAAAGATGACTTTCAATTAGATCCGAATAATGTTGACTTTTTAATCGAGGTTACCGTATTAAAAACAAAGGCAACTACAAGAGGAGATAAGTTTACAAATATATTTGCAGGTAAGGGTACTGTTTCGATGATAATTCCAGATAGTATAATGCCAAAAGATCCGGTAACAAACTTGCCTGTAGATATTATTTTTAATCCATTAGGTATCTTTGGAAGAAATAATTGGGGTGTCATCTTTGAGTTAGGATTATCCAAAATTATAGAGGATATTGAAATACTAGCTTCTGATATTAAGAATGGGGAATTTAATCCTGAAAAGGCAGAAGGTCTTATTGAAAGAATATCCTTTATAGAAGAAAAATTTATCCGAAGATATGATAATAAATATGCTCGTGATATTCGCGAATTTTTAATTCCGGGTATTACGTCCGCGATGTTATCCGAAAATTTTGAACCGATAAATAAATTAGTCGATGATATTATTAAAAATAAATTTTATCTTTTTGTGCCAAATTTTCCAGGAATTTCTTATACTTCTTTTTATTCTGATTTTTTAAAACCATATGGTATTAAATTTAATATTAGCTTTGATAAATCGAAAGTTAATTTTGATAAGGATTTAATTAGATGGCTTAGAGAAGAGTGGGATTATACGAATGAAACTCTTGGTGGTGAAATTTATGAGACAACAGTAGATGCTTTTACAGGCACAAACTACATGCTAAAATTATATCATACAAGTTATAGTAAGTTTACAACTGTTTCGTTAGCAAATAGTTATAGTAAAATTACGGGTCAACCAGTAAGAGGTCGTAAAAAAACTGGGGGTCAACATATCAGCTGGCAAACATTGGCCGCGTTATTAGGTCACAAAGAAAACAATGGTATACTAAAGGAATTATATACTATTAAATCAGACGCTCCCTTAAAAGATAAGGAAAAGTTTTTAATGCAGTATATTACCCACGGTAAATATAATCTAAAACCAAAATATACTTCACTTACTAAACGAGCCATAAATAGTGCTTTAAAAATGCTTGGTATGAAACTAGAGGATTAATCCTCTAGTTTTCCTGTCTGATTTTTTATACTATTTCTATACTATAAATTATTCTTATAATAAAGATAAGTTTAAAGTCTGTATCTTTTTCTTAGACACAAGAATTATTTTTACGCTGTGTGCTCTAAAGGAGCAGTTTGCTCTAGAAGAGCACTTTAGAATTACTATATAGAACTATAAATATATAATATTAGAGAGGCTATCAATCAATTGATAGCCTGGAGCCTAGAGCTCAATCTCTATTTATTCCAGGTTATGTCTGGAGTATCAACATTTTATTTTATTCTGCAGAATAAAAAATTAAAACATTAAAGGATAAATATGGCAGAGGTCGTATTAAACGTAGGAAATTATGTTATTGTTGGGCGGGAAACCGCTCTTGGATACAGAGAGTATTTCGGAGAAATAATGTCTTTCGAAAGAGATGGAACCCAAAATTGGTTAAAAATAGATGCCGTTGCCGATTCTTATAATATGCAGCCAATAAATACTTTATTGAGTATAAGCTCAACAGAACTTAGTTCGGTGCCTAAGCTTGAAACATTTAGCCAAGAAATTGGGTTGCGTATGAAAATCCAATTTGAGGAACGTTTTTCTAATCAAGTAGATGAAGTTTCTCCAGTAGATGAAGTTTCTCCAGCAGCTGAAGTTTCTCCAGCAGCTGAAGTTTCTCCAGCAGCTGAAGTTTCTCCAGCAGCTGAAGTTTCTCCAGCAGCTGGAAATCGATCTGCTATGCATGATTTTTTAACTCAAATAGGAAATCGAATGCTGAATCCAAGTGATATCGAAGATATCGCAAGTGAAGTTCGTAGAAGACCCATCCCAGAAGGTACTATAATAGGTGATAGTGAACCTACTTCCTCTATAACCAACTCAGATACCATTTCAGTTGAGCCACCTAGGGAGGAGAGAGTAGCAACTCGTATAAACCCAGAATCCCTTCCTATCGGGGAATCTCCGGTAGTAGATACCGAATTAAAATTGGCTACCGGTGATATGAAAACTATTCTTAAAATAGGTGAAGAATCACCAGATGTTGTTTTTGATATAATTAATCTTGCGGTTAAAAAATCCGGCAAAATTGTTTTTGATTATATTCCAAATGAAGACCAAAAAAAATATCTTGATTTAAAGATAGAGAGCCTAATAACATATAAGAAATCTGTCCTTATAAAAAATAAGGCCTATTCTTTAATTACTGAAGAAGGTGATACTCTTAATGGTGTATATCTTGGGGGGATGTATTGGATCTTCCCAAACAGAGAAGAGCGAGAGCAATTCGAAAGAATTACAGACTCTTTCGTCGAGATTCGAGATGTGCAATTTTTTAAAGAATTAATTATTAATGAGCTGTCCGCAGAGGGGACACTTGAGATTACTAGAGGATCTCAGGATATTATAGAAGTTATTTCACCAGATATTTTAAAATCATTAGCTGAAGTTCCCAACTTAGAAATTGATACACGACACGAAAATCCTCTTGATATTATAAATGCGGATATACTGGGGGATAATTGGGAAACCATAGTAACCGGTATGTATTTTAAAAACAATAGTTTTGAATGGGGAATAATTAACCCTAGTGATTTTAAATTCATTAATGAGATGCGAATGATCGCCGAATCTGAAGGTAACTCGTCATTATTAGATAAGTTAGAGACTGCTTAATGATTAGGGTAATTCTGGCCAAAAACCGAGATGAGGGTGTCGACTGTATAACCTCTATTGGGGGTTCATGGGTTGCCCTCGAGACCGAATATGGAAAAAAAACATTGGGAACCGAGGTTCCCAATGTTGAAGTTGCTTTAAATCATCATGGGGATTTACAAACTCAAGATGCACCAGCGCTAGCCTACACCAAAAAAATCCAAAAAAGATATGATAATTTTATTGTTAGTCATATCGATTTGGATATCCTATTTGGTATATTATGGACTTCCGGTTTAATTAGAGAAACGGTATTAACTAAGGGGCTGGCTCACCTAGTTGCACTGGCGGATGTTAATGGATTTCACACTATTGAGCCTATTCTTAGCCAAGCTCCTAAAAAAACACGTGATATATATTACGCAATCGGCTATTTAGTTAATAGTTGGGTAATAAATGATAATGGTAAAAGCATTACTGATATATCGAAAGAAATTCATAAACTGCTTCTTAGAATTAAAGATATTATTATCAAAGGGGCAAGTGCCGATCAGATTAAACTTTATCAAGAATGGTTTAAAGAACAACAGCTTGCCGCAAAAAGGCATCTTATTGAAATTAAAACATTGGGTATTAATGAACATATGTTTATTTTTAGGGCTCCTTTTAGATTAACAACTGCTTATAGTATAGGAGATGCAAAAGCAACGATTATTGTTCAGTATAATGAACAGAGTAAAAGTATTACCCTTAGCTGCTTTGATAACCTAGTTGCTCAAAAATATTTTGGGTTTCGCGGAGTTATAGAACCTCTCCAAAAATTTTTCGGTGAGGAGGCAGGGGGTAAACTCGCTATTGGTGGGACCTCCAGAAATCGAGATATTCAACCAGAAATGTTATCTGGTTTTATAGAATTCTTAAGTCGAGAATATCTAAATATTCCGGATATACTTCCGGTCGAACATAATGAGACTGATATTAAAATACCATCAAGAGTTATTTTAACTATGAAGGATATCTCTATAAAATATCCAATTATAGAGATAATAAAACTCTTAAAATCAGAGTAAAGGGATTGTCCCACTCTGATTTTTTCTTTTTTTCTTTATTTCTATTTTTTTATTATTAAAATTAATATAAAGGTTATATAATGTGTCAAATAATTGGAATTAAAACAACTCCTAGAAAATTAACGAAACTTATTTTAAATCAAGAATATTTGAATATATTTCAGGATATTTTAAGTGCAAAGGGAGGAGACTATTATAGTGCTACAACTACATCTAGTAATGGACTGATCTATTCATATAGTCATAGATTTTCTATTGACGATGTCTTAAAAAGAATGAGCAGTAGGCTTGTGGCCGAAGAGATAACCGAAGATGATGATATCGGTATTATCCTATTTTCAAGACAGCAACCTGAAATGGAGTCAGGTTCTGTAGAAGAACAACCATACATACATAAATTACCTAATGATTCATTCAATACTTTTGCAGTTCATGGTACTATTCATAACGATAAAATATTATCTTTGAAATATAAAGGTAATATCCAAGCAGATACCGAAATATTAAAATACATACCAGTCTCTGATTGGGATAAAGCGGAGGGCACCTTCTGTTGTATTGGCTTAAGTCCATCAGGTAATCTTTCATTATTTAATCATGGTTTAAAAATATGGACAAATAATATTATAGATAAAGTTCAGGATCATCCGCCAGAATTTCTGGCAGAAATACACTCAACTACAAATTTAGATATTTTTAATAATCGTAAAATAGGAAATAGTTTTATTGAAAGACCTAATCAAATTTTATATGCCTCTTTTTCAGGAGGAATGGATATATCCTTATCTTTATACCATACTCTTAAGACAAGAGAATCATTTTCAAAATATATCTCAGGGTATAAAAAAGTGGTTTTAAATTACTTTGCTTGGGGAAGCAAAGCTGAATCTATCGAACTAGGCTCTGTAAAAAAATTAGTAGAATTTTACAAAAAAAATTTCCCAAATATAGTTTTTGAATTAAATATTATAGATTCTGGTATTTATTTCGATGAATATTTTAGAATAAATAAGGCTCCTCTGCCAAAAATAAGTAGGCATAATATTGAGGCATCTATAGAGGATCATCTAGAGACTGAATCGCCATTGGCTTATGTTCCATATAGAAATACACAATTTGCAATATTACTTGCTAGTATGGCCGAAGCGGAATCTTTGATAGGAGTTGATTTTTTATTTGGATTAAATTTATCAGAAGGAATGGTATTTATGGATAACTCTGAGGGATGGTTAGAATCCATTTCGGAAGTTATTAAATACGGTGGTAAAGATTTTAAGATATCTGGAACATATAGAGTTATTGCCCCTTATTATGATAGAACTAAAACTAATATGATATCCGAATTTGCCCAAATATATACCAAAAATAAATTAATGCAAATTTTGGGTATGACCGAAAGTTGTTATTACCCTTTAGAATCTGGAGAATCATGTAAAAAATGTGGTTCATGTCTTCTTCGGGAAAAAGCTTATAAAAATTTAAATAAGGATACAAATGACTAATATAAATCATTTTTTTAAAATACTGGAAATTCCAGAAATACGAGGACAAGATATATCTATTTTTAACGGTCGAAATAGACTTCCAAGTTCTAGACCACTGCAAAGGCAAGGGAACAGTCATGATTATTTTCGATTATTAGAACCCCCAACTGAACAAACATCTTCCAATAAAATAATTTATGCCTTAGATATAAATTTAAATATTCATCCAGATTTATTTAAAAATAAAGTTGATCTTAAAATGATACCTGATATGAATATTCTCCTAAAAATATATGAAGCATGTGAGAGTTATGGAGTTATCCCGTATGTACAAGTTAGAAAAAAAATGGGTGATATTCATAAAATTGAGGTATATCAAATCATCAAAAATATTTCAAAACTAGAGTTATCCCTTAAAAAGAAGGGGAACCTAAATGCTGAAGAGTATAATATGTATTTTGCTGCTAATCAGGAAGAATATTATGGAGTATCTGTACTATATAATATTCAGGTTCCTGAAATATTTTTTAATAATATATCAGGTAGACTCTTTGAGCAGGATATTTTGTACGAAGTAGGCCACAATTATATTTATTCTGATATGATTAGTCTTAAAATTTTAGCCAAATTAATGATCCAAAAAAATATTGTTAATACCAATATCGAAAAAATTGATGATATTAATATATATCCAATCTCGAGCCTGACAGGACCTCCTATTGCTAAGCGAGACTTCTTTAAATTTAAATCGTTAAATATAATCGACGAAAAAAATGTATTAGATTCTAATCTGGATACTTATAGTATTACGGCTGATATACGTATGTTAAATAAACCTTATAAAAATATATCCCATTTATATAATATATATTCATATAATATATTATATACAGATATTAATACATCATCACCTATTTTCGGATATCAGATATTAGAATCTTCTACATGGGAACATAGTGTAAAATATCTTCCCAATTCAGATTATACAGCCAGACATAATTTTATTCTGACAGATATTAAATTAATCTTAAAACCAATTGAGACAAGTTTGGCTTCCGCAGATGAAATCGAAAAAATACATCAGGATGTCTATAATTTAAAAATATCAGAATTAAAAATCAAGTGGGATGCACTTCTTTCTAGGGCCAAAACTCTTCTTAAATTATCACCACTAGATGAAAGCTTACTGGCTGTTTCTTTTATCACAAAATATTTTTTATATATTAAAATATCTTTAATAGAGGTTAGATATTATTTAGGAACATCTAAAGAAAGTGATTATACTTTTTTAATTAATTTATTTTCAGCATATGTTACACCATTCAATGATTTTTTTGGAAATAATGTTTTATTTGAATATACCCAAAATTTAGCTAAATTAAAATCTCGAGTATATTTGTGGAATAAATATCAAAATAAACTAAATAAATATGGGATCATGCCTCAGGGATTGTCAAATACCGATACAGAAATTTCAAATAAACTTTTTCCAAAAACAAAAATAATTAGTTTTAACGGCGAAAGAAACCAATTAAAATCTAAAAGTGAAAATATAATATTAATTAATGATACAGGAACTAAAACAGTATGGATTAAAAAGATAAGAAGTATTTTAATGAATCTAGGATTTAATTTATCTAAAAAAGATATAACTTATAATTATCTAATAATTGACCCATCCGAAAAAATTGAATTAGTAATGATAAAAAAATACTTTTCACAAAATAGAAATGCTATATTGATGTCGGATTTTTTTAAGAATAATATTAAATTGATTAATATGTCGGATCCCTCAAAAGTCAAAACTCCTAAAATACCTAAATATTATAACTTTAGAAGTTTTGCAACAGCTAGTTCGCCAAAAGGAATACTGACATCTAATAATATTGATTATAGCGATAAGGTATTCCTTGAATATACACTAAGTAAGAATTCCATAACTTTTAAGGGAAAAACTTATGTGTTGAGCGATTTTGATTTACCTCAATGGTCGACAATTATCCAAAAATATACAGGCAAAGAATTATTACTCGCTGGAAATTTATTTATAAAAAATGTAAAAAAAAATGGAGGGGTTATAACGCTACTTGAAGACTATATTGAAAGTCAGCCTGCAAAAAATATGTTTAGAGCGTTGTCTAGAGATTTTATACTTATCGATCAAATAACCCATACCCAGTTGTTAAATAGATTTAACTTATATTGGTCTAAAGAATTGTTGAGTCCAATAATGCAATCAGATGATTTAACAAGCAGCGGTGGTATTAAATTTGCCAGGTGTATTATAGATGGGCTTCCAAAAAATTTAAAAAATATTATTGAACACTTTATTATTGGAATATGTCCAAACTCTATTACAAAATCTTTGGGGAGATTATACTATTTTAATGGCGGAGTAAATTCAACTGATAAAAATACTTATATTTACCGATATGATATAAATTCAACCTCCAGATTTAACGGATTAAATCATATTTTATATGACATGATACCAAAAGATTTAAATAATCAATTTCCTCTCGAAGAATTAGAGGTATTTATTTCTACTAATAAAAGGGCAGGCTCTAATTTTCACTCGAGATATGATTATAATTTTAAACATTTCTTGGCTGGATATAAGGATGTGCTCGAATACAGCAACACACAAAATTTAAATTTAGAAGAGCAGACCCACCGAAAAAATATTTATATATTAAGTTATTTACATAGGTGGCATAATGCTAACGCTAAATTTAAAATAACTGGAGAATTTGATGAATATTAAGGATATCATTGTAGGTGACAAATATATTTTATATAATCATAAAAAAAGTCGGGTAGGGTTATCTTGGAAATATTTTAAATATTTCCAAGGGCAAGAATTGATAGTTACGTCTAAATATCAGAATTTTAATAATAAAAATATTGTTCAAATTCAAGGGATGTATTCATTTAATGATGAATATTCACTTATAACTTTTTGGTGTAGTCCATATGATTTAAAGGAAATATTTTGATATTAAAACCTGGATTTATAGAAGATGTAGATGACAGTAAATTTACATTATATTCAGATACTGACTCAAGCTATTCAATGGTACCCTTACCTTTTAATAAATTCGAGGATCAGCATAAGACAGTTGAATACTCGCAGAATATAGCGCTTGAGTTAAATAAAAAATACTTATCTATTTTTAACGATACTATTATTAAATATGGCAATGTTGATCCAGAATATAATTTTATGGATTTTAAATCTGAGATCGTTGCGTATAGGGGCATGTTTAATTCCAAAAAATATTATGGCCTCACTAAAATTTGGGATGAAGGAACTTTTTATGATCCACCGGCTGTTAAAAAAACTGGAGGTCAGATTGTAAAATCAGATTCGACTCCGATAGTACTCGATTTGCTAACCGAAGTCTACGATTCTATACTTATGGATTTTACAGTAACAGATGAAGTCGAATTGTATCGTAAAATATTTTTTGAAATAAAAAATAAATATATTGAACGAACAGAAAGAGCCGTCTATAATCTAGATATTAAAGAGTTTGGTATACCTAAAAAATGGTCTTTAAAAACCTTAAAAAGTATCCCTAAACAGGTGGAGGGTGCAATGTTATATAATTATCTTATTCGAGATTTATTTAGACCAGGCGAAAGTATTTTGCAGACACAGGTTATAATTAATCAAAATAAATTACTACAATATTCGGCTTCGAATAAACCAAAAAATGAATATCAAACACAAGAGAGTATGATTACCTCTAAATTAAACACCTTATCCTTTCCAGTAGATTTTAATGGAGAAATAGATAAAAAAAATATCCAAGAAATTTTTGGGCAGTTTAATATTCAATTTGATTTAAGGACTATTTTAGATTTTAATGTAAATTTAAAACTAGAACAGTTTAAAAAATTATTTAGTCCAGAAACTATAAGGTTGGCTTTATAATGAATAATAAAAATATTGGCTTTAGAACTTTTGGACTCTATTATTGAAAATCATTATGAAAGAATATAAAGAAGATAAAGAATCTTTAAAATTTGACCCGTGTGAGGATAGTTTATATCTTTATATGGTAAAACAATCCTCAAATTTTAGACAACTTTGGGGAGATATTATGGGAATAAAATGAAAAAAAATGAATTAAGAAAAGTAATGCATGACTGTTTTAAAGAGGTAGGTCTTAAAGAATGGCTAAATAAAGAAAGTGTAATTTTTCGGTTAAAATCTAAATATGGTGATATTTTTAATAAAGATGACGCTCGTCAGATTTATGACGAAATATACACAAAATTTTTAGAGAAAACCTTACAAGAAGAATCTCAAGAAAAAACACAATTCAAATTTAATACTAAGGAGAATTTAAATGAAAGTAAAACTTTTAAATAAGCCAACTTTAATATATTCAGATTGGGCGATAGGGGAGTGCTATGATAAAGGATGTCATACCGACCCAGAAAAAATGATTTCAAGAATTAATAGAGTTGCCAATGTAAATAAACACTCAAGTACTATTGAATTCACTACCTATATAATTGAAATTAATAGTTATAAATTAGCAATAGATAAATTATCCATGAAATTAACCAGTAAATTTATTATACAATGTAGAATATCGGATGATCAATTAATTATAAAATTTAACGCTAGGGTTCTTCAAGAGATCCAATTACCAGACTTTATTTATAGTTTAATACCAGAAGACCATAAATTTTTAATAGGAGAATTCAATGAAAGTTAAGTTTTTAAATAAACCAGAATTTTTTGAAAATTTACCTCTAGATAATATATTAGTATTAACTGATTATATATTTGAAGTTACTGCAAGCACTAAAGTATTATTAGAGATGAGTAGACATCGCGAAATGAGCATGGCCTGTAAATCCAGTAGATATACTTTAAGTAGAGGAGACATAATTTTTGAGAAGACAGGCGATCCTGAAATAGATTTAATTATGGATGATCTAAGATTAAAAATAATTGATATGGTCGCAGCTGGGAAAAAAAACGACGTCACTTCATTAATGTTACCTCAGGTGTATCAGTATAGGTGGGTTGTTCAATTTAATGCCTTAAGCTTACAGAACTTTTTAAATCTAAGGTTAGATAGTCACGCACATTATCATATTCGGGATGTGGCGATCGAAATGTATAATGCAATTCCCGAAGAGCATAAACATCTATTTTCTGATATATACCAAAAAAAAATAAAAAGCACTAATAAAAAAGGCAATTAATGAAAAAAATAATAACTAATACCAAAAATGATTCAAAGCCAACTCATCATAGTCTTAAAACTGGACAAAAACATTCATGGCACCTAGAAGATATTCCAAAATTCAAGATTGCTGTTCCAGTAATAAAATCAATAACCATTTACATATCGGAATTTAATGAATCTTCAACATCATTACCTTTACTACTAAAAGATTTAAAAGATTTTGTCCCAGGGGATAGAATAAATCTAATTTTTAATAGTCCAGGCGGTTTAATATCGGAAGGTAGGGTTATAATTAATGCTATATTGGCTACAGGTGCTAATATCCAAACAGAAATTTTATCAGAAGCATCTTCTATGGCTGCAGTAACTTTTTGTATAGGAGATAGAAGAATCGTCTATGAAAATTCAAGCTTAATGTTTCATAATTTTTCAGGAGGGTACTATGGTAAAGGTAACGAAGTACAAGATCATTTAGAACATAGCATCAAGAATATCACACAATTTTTTAAGGCATATATGATTGGGCTTTCTGATAAGGAGCTTAAAAAAATGATATCAGGTAAGGAATATTGGTTTTGTGCTGAGGAAATGGCAGAACGCGGACTAGCAACCCATGTCAAAGTTAAGGATATATTAATACCAGCCAAGACCTATATTAAGGCCTTAAAAAAGGCTAGAAAACAATCGAAAAAAACTAAGAAGAGTCCTAGTATTAATAGTATTTCAGAAGCGGCCTTATATGGTATAGATGTTATGACAGATATTGTTCAAGACCAAAATAATGCCTTAGATGAAGTGTCTGATACCATATCTAGTATAGTTGATGGTAATGAATTTTTATATAACTAAGTATTAAAATGATAGCTTCCAGATTAGATAATAAAGGAATTAATGCCCTTTTAGGAAAACTTAAAAGAGGTGATCTCGAGTTTTATAATTTTTATAATATAGATTTCAGTGCTGATGAATATCAATTTCAAGATTATATGATGGAATTTACTGAAGGAGATTCTTCTACTAAAATATTAAATAAAACTTATTATGATATTGAGGTACATTACGATCCATCGGTATTTCCGGATGCGGAAAAGGCAGGATATGATATTAATGCAATAGCCGTTTATAATAATCTAAAAAATAAAGCAGTAATCTTTACCTGTCCATATTATACATGTCCTATAACAGGTAAAAAAGGAAAGTGCAATGAAACATCCCAAGAAATATTACAAACTGAAGTTAATAATATATATTCAGAATTATGCCATGAAAATGTGACATATAATATCCCTGGTATAGAAGTAGAAGTTAGAGTTTTTTCGGATGAAATATCACTCCTTAAAGATTTTTTTTTATATCTCCGGGAAATATACAGTTTATTTTTAATAGGGTTTAATAGTAGTTTATTTGATGATCCCTATGTAGTTAATCGAGGATTAAATTTAGCCGGTGATTCAATCTACAATTATATTTCCGAATTTGGAGAAGTCCAAAAATACGGCTCTAGAACTTTTAGTTGGCCCGATTATACAAAGGTTGATTTATTATCACTATATAAACCAGTTGATCAAGGGGGTAATGGATTAGGAAGCTCCCTTCCCAACTATAAGCTGGATACAGTTGCTGAAAATGAACTTGGAATTAAAAAACTAGATTTGGAAGATATGAATCTAGAATATAGAAATAATTTAGCAAGATTTCTAACGTATAACCTTTTGGATACATTACTTACTTTTAAATTAGATGAAAAACTTCAGTTTCTAGAATTAAATTATATGTTAGCCAAATATAATACGGCGCCTGTAAGTTCAGCTATTAATGGTAGAAGTATTATGTATAGATATAGAAATGATTTAATATATTCTCAAAAAGGCCAAGCCGTTAGATCAAAGCCCTTTGGCCGCGAGATTTTTTACCCAATAGAAGAAAAATCTAATGAGTAATATAACAACGCCAGATATATACAAATATTGCAAATATTATGAATATATCGACAGAAAAGATTATCCTGGTGGATTTTTCGATTGGGATTATGTTATCTTCATATAGATTGGGGTGAACCCGACCAAGATATTCAAGATGACATATATGAATATTTTCAAAAATTAGATACTGATTATTACTCTAAATTTGAAAGATATATACTAAAGGAAAAAAATGAATGATATGGAAGAAGACGATATTCGTCTTTGGATTGACGAACTTGATTCAAATACAGAAAAATATTATAAAGAAAAACAAAATGCCCATTGGTTTAAAAGTTGGATTGCGGATATTCGATTTGATGTTAATTATTGGTGGAGGTATTCGATTACGGGTAGAATACGTTCTATAAGAACTAGTATTTATAATTTAGGAATCTGGTTTAATATTATATGGAACGATAGATGGTGGGATTACAGTTTCTTTCTTATTATAATACAAAAGAAATTAAAGTTAATGCATGATAATTGGGGAACTAATACACATTATGTTGGGGATCAGGATGATAAAGATACCATTAAAAAGATACTAGACGATCTTGATTGGTTACTAGATGACGAAAATGAATATAGTCCTGAATATGAGGATGAATATAAAAAGAGATCCAAAAGATTATTTGGTAGATTAGATAGAAATCATCGAAAACTATGGGATTAAATATTGCTCTAAAAGAACAACAATTAAAATTAATGGTATCATTAATAATTAAAGGAAAATTATGAAACAACTAAATTTTGACCTAAGCCCTAAACCTCCTAAAATCTCACAATGGTTTGTATCACTTGAAGGTGAAGGAAATGCCATAGGGCAACCATCAATTTATGTTAGATTAGCTGGATGTTATTCAGCAGCATGCTCGTTCTGTGATACTAAATTTTCATGGGGAGATAAGGCTGCTCCAAATAAAGAACCATTCCATGATATTGGTTCTAGAGGAATGTCAATTAAACTTGCATCAGAACTCGAAAAAAGTACACCCAAACGCATGACAATCACTGGAGGGGAACCTCTACATTATATGGAATCATTTCCGGATATCTTCGAGTGGGTAAATAGTATTTCCCCTGTAGGATTAGATTTTTTTGGAATAGAGAGTAACGGCAATCTACTTAAAAACCCGGAATATTGTATGAGGCTTATCCAAAGTTTTAATGAGGTAATTCAGGAATTTGGAGTTATCCCAACATTAACGATCAGTCCAAAATTAGACGCTAAAACCTGCTACGAAGATCAATTAACGCAAACAGAGGTCGATAGTATGTATTTTGAAACATTTAAAAATGTTTCAAGTTATCTAAAAACATACCCAATTTATTTTAAATTTATCTATGAATATACCGAAACAATTATAGATTTTAATCACGAAAAAATATTTATTGATTACCTATTAGATGAACTCGGGGTTGAGCGTAAAAATATAATGTTAATGCCATTTACACCTGACGATCCTTTAGGAAAAGACAGTAATATATGGATAGCTTCCATGGACGCTACAGCTAGAAAAGCTCTCGAGCTTGGTATAACATATAGCCCTAGGATACATATAGACCGTAAATTAGATTAGGAGAATAGATGGCTGATAGTATAAAATATAATGATATATTAATTAATTTTATTCCTAATCCTCAATATCAACAGTCCTTGGCTTCTCGCGAGGATAAAACCTCGGTAGAAGTTATCGAGGTAAGTACTCACCAGATATTAAAAGTTGAGATATTTAAGTCTTTGGTAACCCATGCCACGGACGTAAGAATTGAATTCCAAGATTTAGATAATACTACAGCTTCTACTTTAAGCGCAGGTAAGTATATAGTGCAACTAGCGATATCACCATCAACTGATGGCGAATCGTCAACTAATTCAGCTATTAACTATTTTTTGGTAGACACCTTTAAACTAAAGGAAAATACCAGAGTTGTTGGTTATTACCCTACAACAGCATGTATCGTTTCTTTAAAGTCTGTTTTTCGCACGCGAATGGATATCGAAAATAATCTTAGTTTTGAATTGGGAGGTAAAGGTAATCATAATATAGCAGGTTCAGGGTCAGCACCAATTCAATTTTTAGAGACTGAGATGTCCCCAAAAATTACACAAACATACTCACCGGATTCAGTTATTTCTCCTTTATCAGCGGATGATTTTTTTGATTTAACATTGACATCTACTGACCCTTCTGTTTTAGTAACAAGTGGGCCAGATTCCGGATATAAGATGGAAGTAGATACCAATACTAAAGTGCTAGAATTTTTTTTTAAACACTACCCTCTATTTACAACCCCTTATGGATGGTTAGTTGATGATTTTAACACGGATTTTACCAAAACTCAACCTAGTATAATTAGGATACAGGATTATCTTAGATATGATTCATGGAGAGCAAATTTTGATCCAGCTTTTTCTGAGCTTTTAAGTGGTTCCAAGAAACAACCACCATTTGGTATACCAACATTCGAACAAGCAAATGCAGAAGCTAATAACCCAATAGCCAATCAGGGAATAACACCTATTATAAATGCCCAGACAACACAGGCTATATATAACAATCCAAGAAATCCAATTCAACACTTAATTTCAAATACAGCGACCGATGTAGAAAAGGGTCGCCAGTTATCGATACTTGATTTTAGTATTACCGGAGATGTTGATTATTATAACACCAGTAAATTTTTATTTAGGGATAATGAACCTTTAATATACGCTCAGAGTATTTTTGATAACCAGCCAATATCAACTGATGTTTGGAATAGGGTACATAATCAGGCTCATGTGTTAACTGTTAATAAAACAGAAATTAAGGTTAAAACGACGTCTAATCCTATGTATTCTCAATATCTAACTTTTTTAACAGCCAATGAAATTATTAGAACCCAAAAATTTAAATTACTTTTTTTCAATTTACATCCAGAATTAATCGAATATACTTTAAATAATCTTTGGGTTGGGGAAATAGATATCCACAAAACAGTATATCTTCCTAAAGAAAGCCAAACTGAATTAGCTAATTATGGGTTAGATAGATACGGTATGGGATATCAAGTTAAACATACATATGAACTTAAAAAAATAAGTACTCCTATACACGAAAGGAACGTCAAGGACTTAAATGGTAATGCGTTTAGTTCACTTCCTCCAAAACACACACTGACAACCAAAATTAATTTATTGTATGTTGATGCAGGTCCTATTAGAATCGAGGATTACGAAAAATTAATTGATGCTTCTCCCCAAAAAAATCAATCATTTAATGCATTTGAACTAAATGATTTTAATAATGTTCTTAGATGTAGCTCTGAGTCGAGTGTTAATCTTGGTGAAAATCCGTTAGTTGAACCAGGAACCCCAGGTAATGGAAGTGTGGCCGCGGCCGGAAAAGCTTTGATTGATCACGGGTTTGTGTATTTATGGGGAGGAGACAGGGCAAACGCAATGGATTGTTCAGCATTTACGATGTATGCGGTGAGAAATGCCGGAGCTGATTCTGGTAGAAAAACTAGATATCCAAATGGCACTTCTAATCAATTAACATGGTTAAGTAATAAAGCTAATGCTTCCATGGTTGTCCCTGATGCTAGTCAAATACAAGCGGGTGATATCGTATTTTTTAAGACGAGTCGAGGAGATCATGGGCATACTGCAATCGCAAAAAGCAGTACTGAATATTATCATTCAAATTCTGTAAATAAAAAAGGGGCTGATATAGGCACCTTTGATCGAAGAAAACCTAGTTATATATTTAGGATGATGCCTTTAGAAACCCAATATTAAGGAGGATAGAAAAATGGCAACCGAAAATAATCCACAAGAAAAACTTCAGGAAGTTATCGATAATGGTAAATTAAAAACAGGAGAATTTACAATAAGTACACCTTCGACTGAAATAATTCAACCACCTCCTCAAAGTATTACCGAAGATTGTAATCAAACACCAATAGCCGCTAGTACAACTTGTGATGAATTATCCATGATAGAGGGTAATGGAAAGTATACCCAAAAGAATCCAAACACAAGTGCGAGTGGTAGATATCAATTTATAAATTCAACAGCCATTGGTCAAATTATGAAAATTGGAGCAGTCTCCAATAAGGAAGAGGCCCAAGAGATATGGGATAAGTGCTCACAATCATCTACAGCAGAATGCAAAAAACTCCAGGATGATATGTGTAATAATTTTTCCAAAGAAAATGAAAATTATTTGAGACGAAAAGGGCATGAATTAACAATCACTAATAGATATTTAGCCCATAATCAAGGAATGGGTGGAGCCAATGTTATTTTAACTGCGGCTAAAACTGGAACATCAATTACTAATCCGGATATCTTACGCCACATGCAGGGACAGGCTTGGGAATTCTCAAGTGACCCAAATATTTTTATTTCAAACATGCAAGGATATATGAAGGATAAAGGAATAACCTTCAGTTAATTTAAGAATTATATTAATATAATAAAGGATTTTAATGGAATCATTTTTTGAAAAATTAAAAGAAGTCTTTGAAAAAATTCCTATTAAAGCTAGATTTTTAAAAGATCTAGGATTTAATATTAGTTATTCTGGTTTTAGGTATTTTATGCAGGGTCGAAAGAATATTCCATCTAAAAAATTATTGGATAATTTATGCAGTAATATGGAGTATGAATATATAATGATCCCAATTAAAAAGGATCCTTCCGGTCTAGATGCTAAAATTAAATTGCAGGAAGTATTTTTTAAAGATTTAGATAAATATTTAGAAAAGTATGCTAGCGATCCCGCTAGAGTATATTCTAAAGAATTTGGTAAAGAGTCATCTGTAGCCACAGCAATTGCTGCCTTTGCAGCCGATGAGGCATTTGATCCAAATGAGCGGATCGATATGTCAGACCTATTTTAAAAAAAGGAATGTATAA
>Ga0256840_1001260_pt1 | contig 24303 bp, 22 predicted proteins | sample 355202metaG_FD_185969 | JGI IMG/M metagenome (GOLD analysis project Ga0256840, IMG submission 185969) | Hydrothermal vent microbial communities from Mid Atlantic Ridge, Atlantic Ocean - 355-202 | ecosystem: Environmental > Aquatic > Marine > Hydrothermal vents | place: Atlantic Ocean: Mid...
AGATTATATTAGACCTTTTAAAGGCTTATTTACTGAATATTTAGATTTTTTAATTTTATTAGATGTTGTTTTTGCAAAAACGAAATATGCACAATCAATAAATGCTTGTTTGCCAAAAATATCAATCAACAAAACTGTATATTTTCGTGATGCTTTTCATCCCATTTTATGGAAATCAAATAATGAAAAAGGTATTACAACCATTTCTCAAACGTTACATTTAAATCAAAAACAACAAATTATCGTTATTTCAGGTCCAAATGCAGGTGGAAAAAGCATTACTTTAAAAACAATTGGCTTGTTGCAAATTATGATTCAAAGCGGTATTTTAATTCCCGTTCATGAAAAAAGCGAAACTCATATTTTTGATACAATTTTAACAGATATTGGTGACAATCAATCAATAGAAAACCAACTTAGTACGTATAGTTATCGCTTAAAAAACATGCGTAATTTTTTTAATAAATGCAACAAAAACACCTTATTTTTAATTGATGAATTTGGAACAGGTTCTGATCCAGAGCTTGGTGGTGCTTTAGCAGAGATTTTTTTAGAAGAATTTTACGAAAAAAACGCGTATGGTATTATTACAACTCATTACGCAAATTTAAAGGTTTTAGCTAATGAATTAGATAATGTTGTTAATGCAAATATGCAATTTGATTCTCGCACACTAATGCCTCTTTATAGTTTGCAAATAGGTCAAGCCGGAAGTTCTTTTACTTTTGAAGTAGCGCAAAAAAACGGTATTCCGTATCGATTAATTAATAGGGCAAAGAAAAAAGTGGAACGTGAAAAAATACGTTTAGATAAGACAATTGCTAAGCTGCAAGGCGAAAGAAATAAATTACAACGTAAAAATCATAGTCTCGAAAAAGAACAAGAAAAAGCACAAAATGTAACGGAATTAATTTCTAAAAAGAAAGAAAAATTACAAGAGAAGATTGAAAGTTTTCAAGAGCTGTATGATAACAATCAAAAAATGCTTCAAATTGGTCGTAAAATTAATGAGTTTGTAAATAGATATTTTCAAAACAATGATAAAAAGCAATTATTAGCAAGTTTTACAAAATGGATTACTATAGAAAAAGTTAATTATGATCAAACTTTAAAGAAAAAAAACTATAGTAGTAAGGTAGAAGTTATAAAAAATGAAATGCTAAAAAAGCCAATATCTGAAAAAGAAATTTTGTCTTTCAAAGCGAAAAATACAGAAAAACCTTCTAAAAGAGATTTGCGTAAATTAAAGAAAAAACAAGAAATTACAGATAAAATTAAAAAAGAAAAACTTGCAAAAGCAGAAAAAGAAATTCTTGCAGAAGTAAGAAAAGTTAGGCGTTCTAAAAAAGAAAATGCTAAAAAAACAGCAAAGCAAAAAGAAGATTACCAATTTAAAATAGGCGATATGGTTCGTTTAGAAAATAGCCGTTCAAATGGTACTATTGAAAAAATAGAAAAAAATATTGCTTTTATTAATTATGGTATTTTTATTACTAAAGCAAATACGAAAAAGTTAGAACTTGTAGAAAGAAAAAAATAAATTAATCGGTCATCATTGGTCTGTATATTTCACTATATATATCGTAATATTTAGATTTTACAACATCTCTTTTTACCTTAAGAGTTGGTGTTAAATGACCTCTATCAATAGTCCACTCATCAATAGTTAAACCTATTTTTTTAATTTTTTCTGACTGACTTAAAACTTCGTTACATTTAACAACTTCACGTTGTATAGATACTAAAACTTCTTTTGAGTTTGAAATTTCTTCTTTAGAAAATTTCGGGTATTTTTTTGAAAAAAATTCAAAATTGGGTTGAATAATTGCTGCGGGAAATCTTTCGTTTTCACCAATAACCATTACCTGTTCAATCTGATTAGATAATTTTAATTGATTTTCAATTTTACTTGGCGCTACATATTTTCCTCCTGAAGTCTTAAAAATATCCTTTTTTCTTCCTGTTATATATAAAAAACCATCCTTGTCTAATTTACCTAAATCACCTGTTTTAAAGTATCCGTTTTCAAAAGATTCATTTGTTTTAAAATCATTTTTGTAATAGCCTTTCATTACATTATCGCCTTTAATAAGTATTTCATTATCATTAGCAATGACAACTTCAAGACTTGAAATTGGTCTACCAACAGAACCTATTTTATTACAACCTTTTAATCGTGAATTTACAGTTAATACTGCTGAAGATTCAGTTAAACCATAACCATCCATAACATACAAACCTGCTGCATTAAAAACACTTGATAGTTTGGGCTGCAATTTAGAACCTCCACAAATTATTAGTTCTACTTCGCCTCCAAAAACTTCTTTCCATTTTATAAAAACGGTCTTTCTAGCTAAAGCTAATTTACGTTCGTATTTAGGTCCATTTTGCTCGTCTGGTAAATAATTATAACCTATTTCCATTGCCCATTTAAATAGTTTTTTCTTCACAAAACTTAATTCATTTGCTTTTTCAACAATTTTATCATGAATTTTTTCAAGTAATCGCGGTACTATAATTAGTACTTGAGGTTTAACAGTTTTCATGTCTTGCCCAATAGATTCTAAACTTTCTGCAAAATAAATATTAATTTCATTATTTTGATACATGTATAGTATCATGCGTTCAAAAAGGTGACTTATGGGTAAAAAACTTAATGCTCTTTCTAAATGAACATCTTTTGGTACCGTTTCATCATACGCTTTATAGATAGTTGATACTACATTTTTATGCGAAATCATAACTCCTTTTGGCATTGCCGTTGTACCAGAAGTGTATATAATGGTCATTATATCATCCTCTAATATTGTTTTTTTTACAATTTCTACTTGTTCAATTGTATTTAATAATTTACCCGAAGTAATAAGGTCATAAACAGATTGATATTTTGCAATAGCATCAAAAGTAAAAATATCAATCAGTGCATTTACGTTTGATCTAATAGGAACAACTTTATCAAACATCTCTTTATTAGATACAAAACAAAATTTAGCTTGACAATGATTAAGTATGTATTTTGTTTCTATGATACTTGTTGAAGAATGAATAGGTACTGATAATACCCCAATTTGCATGAGTGCATAATCTACAATGTGCCATTCTGCTCTATTTCGATCTGTAATAATTGCTACTTTGTCATTTTTCACCAAGCCTAATTGCAATAATTTTTTGCTTAGATTATTAACATCACTTATAAGTTGAGATGTTAATTTTTTTTTCCAAACGCCATTGTATTTGGTGTAAAAAGAAGTATTGTTTTTATTCTTTTTTACTTGAAAGTATGGTATTTCAAAAAGTAATTTAACTTTATTCATGTATAACAGGTTGTATATCGATTGTCTACTAATAAAATTTCACGAGCAGTTACAAATATAAACGTAAAATTTAAATAAAAAAAAGGTTTGCAGTAAATTCTTGTAAACCTTAAATAAACTATTTAGTATTAAAAAACAACCGATTTAAATGCCATTTTTTTAGATGATATAAAAGAAAAATACAACTCTTTTTCGTTTATTTTATTTAGAGATATTGTATTGTTAATAGGTGTTGTTTTTTTGATAACCTCGCCATTACTTCCATAAACAATTACACGATCAATTTTACTTATTGATTTAAATTCTAATATTTTTAACTTTGTGTTTACTTCTGCCACAATTTCTAAATTTGACAAATCATCATAAAGATTTACAGTTTGAATTATTACTGGCACATCATTACCTAATTTATAAAATTTAAAAGCAAGCAGGCATAATATTAAAAAAATAAGCAACGGGTGCTTAAAAGTAGACATAATTATATGATTTATATTTCAATATCAAAGCTACTACTCAAAAAACATTATTTATTCTAAAAATGTATATTTGGATTAAAATAGTTTATATTTGGTAAATTATTTTATCCAATCATTTAAATTATACTTAGCAATAGTGTCTGTTTTTTTATTTATTAAATAATAAATATGACCACCAGAAAAGGTTGTTTCGTATTTCTCTACTCTAATATTAGAGATATTGCTTTTTGTGTTTTGATCATAAATAAAAACTTTGGCATTTCTTACAAAATAATAAATCATATAATAATTTGTGCTTGAAATTGTATCTAATTCTGCATTCTTTATTTGTTGCAACTCACTATATAGATTTTGAATATTTTTTTCATTCCACTTAATTTCAGTTCGGTTATTTAATTGTTTTTTTGTTAATTTTAAAATATCGTCTAAACAAAAAATATAATCTAATTGTTTTTTAGAAATTTTTATTTTTTTTGCGCAATTTAATTCTGATGTTTTTAGTGTTTTCCATACGGATTTAACATCGTAGCTATCATCAAAACCATCATTTTTAGTTCCTTTTAAATCAGTTCGTTTTTGATAAATAGTATCTCCAATAATAGTGTAATCAATTTTTAAAGAGTCGCCAAAAAGTTTTGTTTCTGTTCGTTTAACTATCTCAGTTCGCTTGTTACACGAATTGAATATTATTATTAAAATGATTATAAAAAGGAATTTAATTTTCATTGGATTTTGTTTTAGCAAATATATAGTATTTTTATAACTACTCAATTTTCAATATATATGACTAATATTACAAATAAATTATTAATTTTTTTTTTTGATAATGTAGTTTACATGTTATTAACTTTTAATAAATTTATAAATACCAAATAGAAGTTGTAAATTTGCTTTATACTAAGAACGATTAAAATTACATGATTCATCCAAAAAAAGAATTAGCTCAATTAGTAATTCACCTTTGTGAAGCACATAAAATTGAAACAGTTATTATTTCTCCAGGCTCAAGAAACGCACCATTAATTATTGGTTTTCATAATAGTAAAAAAATAAATTCATTAAGCATTGTTGACGAACGTTCTGCTGCTTTTTTTGCTTTAGGAATTGCGCAGAACACTCAAAAACCTGTTGCTTTGGTTTGTACTTCAGGCTCGGCATTATTAAACTATTACCCAGCTATTGCAGAAGCGTATTTTAGTAATATTCCGTTAATTATTTTGTCAGCAGACAGACCTAAACATTTACTAAATATTGGCGATGGACAAACAATTAACCAAAAAAATGTTTTTAAAAATCACATTTTGATGTCCGCAAATTTAGAAGATGAAAAAAGACTACAAAATTTCAATATCGTTAATAAAACTATATTAAAGGCTATTGAAAAAAAAGGACCTGTACATATTAATATCCCATTTGATGAGCCATTATATGAAACTATAAATAAAGTAATTAAGTTTCCTGAATTAGAAAAAGTTATAAAAACAAGTTTGTTAAATGAAGAACCTTTAAATGTTGATGAGTTAGAGTTGTTTGCAAAAACATGGAATAATTCAAAAAAGAAAATGGTTTTGATTGGTGTTAATTTCCCTTCAGAATTAATACAAACGCAAATTAACCATTTGTTAAAAGATGAGAGTGTTTTGGTTTTAACTGAAACCACATCAAATATTTATCATACTAAAATAATTAATGGAATTGATAAATTAATTGCACCGCTAACTCAGCAAGAAAAAGAAAATTTACAGCCCGATATTTTATTAACGTTTGGAGGAATGATTGTTTCAAAAAAAATAAAACAGTATTTAAGAGAATTTCAACCAAAAGATCATTGGCATATTGATAAAACAAAGAGTTTAGATACTTATCATTGTTTAAGTCATCACTTTAAAGTTTCGGCAGAATTATTTTTTAGTCAATTTTTCTTTTTAACAAAGATGAATAATAGTTCGTATCAAGCTGATTTTTTATCTATTAAAAAAAATAGAGAAGATAGTCATTCAAAATTTTTAAGGAAAGCTAATTTTTCTGATTTAAAAGCATTTGAAGCGATATTAGAATCAATTCCTAAAAATTACAATTTACAATTAGCAAATAGCTCCATTATTAGATATTCACAACTTTTTAGTTTAGATAATAGTCTAAACATTTTTTCAAATCGAGGTACAAGTGGTATTGATGGCAGTACTTCTACAGCTGTAGGTTTTGCTCATAGCTCTGATAAAAAAACACTTTTTATAACTGGCGATATTAGTTTTTACTATGATAATAATGCCTTTTGGAACAATTATATTAAAAAAGACTTTAGAGTAATTATTATTAATAATTCTGGCGGAGGAATTTTTAGATTTATTCCTGGACCACAGAGTACAAATGCATTAGAATATTTTGAAACCCAACATAATTTAACGGCAAAGCACATTTGTAAAATGCATGGTTTAAATTATTTATGCGCTACTAATTTAGATGAGTTATCATTAAAAATAAAGCAGTTTTATAAAAAAAGTACTAAAGCTAAAATTCTTGAAATATTCACTCCTAAAGACTTAAATGATACTGTTTTAAAAAAATACTTCAATAATTTGTCGTAATAATAATTATTAACAAAATTGTAATTTTAAAACATTTTTCACTATATTTGACTATGTTATAAAAAAATGAATATTTAACCCTATTTAAAAAGAAAAATTATGAGTAAAAGAGATGATTTAATTGCTTTATATAATAAAGAATTAAAAGAAAAAGCAGGAGTAACTGCAGACATGGATTTATTAACTAAAGTTACTATTGGTTGCGGTCCTTCAATTTACAACAAAGATGCTGCGTCGGTAGCTTGTGGTCAAAAAAGTGAATTAGAAACCGTAAAAAATAATTATTTAATTAAAAAATTAGGTTTAAGTGATGGTCCAAAATTAGACGAAGCAATTCAAGAAGTTTGTAAACAATTAGGCACTTCAAATAGAAATAAATATAGAGCAATGTTTTATTATTTATTATGTGTTAAATTTGGTAAACAAGATGTTTATTAATAATACACAGTCGGTAAAATAAAGAGTCCAATTTGAAAATTTCAAATTGGACTCTTTATTTTACTATAATCTTTAAAGTATATGTTACTCTTCTTTTAATACAAAATCTTCCATAAATTTAGTGGTGTAATTTCCAGCTAAATAATTAGGGTCTTTCATTAATTGTTGATGAAAAGGAATCGTAGTTTTTACACCTTCAATAATAAATTCTTGTAAAGCTCGAGTCATTTTGTTAATAGCTTCTTCTCTTGTTTGCGCAGTAGTTATTAATTTAGCAATCATAGAGTCGTAGTATGGCGGAATAATATAACCATCGTATACGTGCGTATCAATTCTAACTCCATGTCCGCCTGGAGCATGGAAAGTAGTTATTTTTCCTGGGCAAGGTCTAAAATTATTAAATGGATCTTCTGCGTTAATTCTACATTCGATAGAGTGTAGTTTTGGTGTATAGTTTTTACCCGAAATTGGTACGCCAGAAGCAACTAATATTTGCTCTCTAATTAAATCAAAATCGATTACTTGTTCTGTTATTGGATGTTCTACCTGAATACGTGTATTCATTTCCATGAAAAAGAAATTACGGTGCTTATCTACTAAAAACTCAACAGTTCCTGCACCTTCGTATTTAATAGATTCGGCAGCTATTACGGCAGCTTCCCCCATTTTTTTACGCAAAGCCTTAGTCATAAAAGGCGAAGGTGTTTCTTCGGTTAGTTTTTGATGACGACGTTGTATAGAACAATCTCTTTCTGATAAATGACAAGCATTACCATTAGAATCGCCTACAATTTGAATTTCAATATGTCTTGGCTCTTCAATTAATTTTTCAATATACATATCATCATTACCAAAAGCAGCAAAAGATTCTTGTTTCGCAGCAAACCATAATTCTTTCATTTCGTCACGTTTCCAGCAAGCTCTCATTCCTTTACCGCCACCACCAGCAGTTGCTTTTAACATTACAGGAAAACCCATTTCGTCCGCCAATTTTAAGGCGTCGTCAAATTCTTCTATAATTCCATCAGAGCCTGGTATAATTGGTACGCCAGCCTTTTTCATGGTATCACGTGCAGAAGCTTTGTTGCCCATTAAGTTAATCATTTCGGCAGTTGCTCCAATAAATTTAATGTCGTGTTCTTCGCATATTTTTGAAAATTTAGCGTTTTCGGCTAAAAAACCATAACCTGGATGTATTGCATCGGAATTTGTAATTTCTGCAGCCGCAATAATATTAGCCATTTTTAAGTAAGATTCACTACTTGCTGCAGGACCAATACATACTGCTTCGTCTGCAAATTTAACGTGTAAACTTTCTTTGTCAGCAGTAGAATAAACAGCAACTGATTTGATGCCCATTTCTCTACAAGTTCTAATTACACGTAGTGCAATTTCACCTCTATTTGCTATAAGTATTTTTTTAAACATAAATTTTAATTTAAATTCAAAATAAGAAGTTCCAAAATTAAAAAAATGGAATTCCCTATTTAGTTCTGAAACTTATACTATGATGGATCTACCAAAAATAAAGGCTGATCAAATTCTACTGGTGAAGAATCATCTACTAAAACTTTTACTATTTTTCCTGATATTTCAGATTCGATTTCATTGAATAGTTTCATTGCTTCAATAATACAAACCGTATCTCCCTCAGAAATAGTGTCTCCAACTGATACAAATACTGGTTTGTCTGGTGATGGTTTTCTGTAAAAAGTACCAATTATTGGTGATTTTACAGTGATGAATTTTGAATCATCATTAGCTTTCGTGTTTTCTGTATTATTTGTAGGTGCTGTGTTTTGAACAGCTCCTGTTTCCGCTTGTGGCATTGCTGCCATCATAGGTGTAGATTGATGAACAATTGTTGTTTCTTTTGCTCCTCTTTCTCCTGTACGAATGGTGATTTTTACATCTTCCATTTCTAATTTAACTTCATTTACACCAGATTTTGATACAAATTTGATTAAATTTTGAATTTCTTTTAAATTCATAATATATAAATTTTGGTTAAGTGTGTTTACTTGTAAATATGTTGTTATTGTTTCTTAATATGCCCACTTTAGATAAATTGAACCCCAAGTGAAACCACCTCCAAAAGCAGCAAAAATTATCTTATCGCCTTTTTTTAATTGTGATTCATAATCATTTAGTAATAATGGCAATGTTGCAGAAGTTGTATTACCTAACATCTCAATATTCATCATTACTTTAGAAGGGTCTAATTTTATTCGTCTTGCAGTGGCATCAATTATTCTTTTATTTGCTTGATGTGCTGCCAACCATTGAATATCATCATTGGTTAGATTATTTCTTTCAAGTATTTTTTCGCTTACGTCTGCCATATTTGAGACTGCGTATTTAAAGACCGTTTTACCATCTTGATATACAAAATGTTGTTTGTTTGCAATTGTTTCAGCAGTAGCAGGAAGCATTGATCCACCAGCAGATACTTGTAAAAATTCTCTACCAACACCATCACTCCTTAAATATTCATCTTGAAGCCCTAAACCTTCGTTATTTGGTTCGAATAATACGGCGCCAGCGCCATCTCCAAAAATAATACAAGTTGCTCTGTCTTTATAATCTATCATTGACGAATTCATATCTGCACCAATCAATAATACTTTTTTATAACGTCCGCATTCTATATAGCTAGATGCTGTAGACATACCATATAAAAAACTTGAACAAGCTGCAATTTGATCAAATGAGAATGCTTCTGTTGCTCCAATTTGAGTAGCAACATAAGCTGCTGTTGAAGCTGCTTGCATATCTGGTGTTGCAGTTGCTACAATTACAAGATCAATTTCTGTGGGATTTAAATTTGATTTTTTAATAAGATCATTGGCTGCATTTATTGCCAAAAAAGAAGTGCCTTTACCTTTTTCTTTAAGAATTCTTCTTTCTTTTATTCCTGTTCTAGAAACAATCCATTCATCGTTTGTTTCTACCATAGTTTCTAACTCTGCATTGGTTAATCTATATTCAGGAATATATTTGCCAACGGCAGTAATAGCTGCTGTAATTTTAGTCATATTTTTAGTTGTAAAACGCTGTAAAAATAATCAATAGTTTTAATAAAAATGCAAAAAAAAGCATTTTTTTAATCAAAAAAGTAAAAAAAACACAAAAAACCCTTAAAAATAAGGGTTTTTTGTGTTTTCTGTAAAAATATAGAATTTACTCTTCTACCACTTCTTCAGCATCAATAACTACTTGTCCTCGATAATATAATTTACCTTCAAACCAGTGAGCTCTATGCGATAAATGCGCTTCACCTGTAGTAGGATCAACAGCTATTTGTGAAGCTGTAGCTTTATAATGAGTTCTTCTTTTATCTCTTCTTTGTTTGGATATTTTTCGTTTTGGATGTGCCATTTCTAACTATTTTAATCTTTTATTAATTCTTTTAATTTGTCCCATCTAGGGTCTATTTCTTTTTTTTCTGATTGTCTTTGAAACTTTTTTAATTTATCTAATGCTTCCGATTTTAAAGTGCCGTCAATTACTTTTGGGTGTATTCTTTTAACAGGTACATTAAGTACGATTAATTCGTATATATATTGTGCAACATTTAATTGGTAATCATTTCTTGGTATTATTAAAATATCTTCATGTTCGTCATTAAATTCATTACCGAAATTTACAATCAATTTTAATTCTCCATGAATTACTTGGTTGTATTCTTCACCTGAAACATCACAATTAATTAAAACGGTTCCGTTGGCTTTAAAATACAATTCAAATAAGGAGTCTTTTTTATTAAAATCTAACACTACTTTAATGTTGCTTTCAATAAAATCATCGTACTGATAAGATTCAAAGAACTTCTTCTCAATTAAGTATTTAAATTGATGCATTCCTGTTTTTAATCCTTCGAACTGGATAATAAACTCTTTTAAATGTTTCATTTCAAATAATATTTGAGCTCGCAAAGATAATAAAATATATTACTCTACCACTTTAAATTAACTAAAAATTTATTTCCTTCTACTTTTTTTTAAAACATTACTTGTTAGTTCTTTGTATTCTTTACGATGGTTGTAAATTTCTATCGCCGAAAAAACAGCTGTTTTAAACGAATCTTCATTCGCTTTGCCTTTGCCTGCTATTTCATAAGCTGTCCCGTGATCAGGTGAAGTTCTGACTTCTTTTAAACCTGCCGTAAAATTTACTCCTTTGCCAAAAGATAAGGTTTTAAAAGGCGCTAAACCTTGGTCGTGATACATTGCTAATATTCCGTCAAAAGTTTTGTATGCTCCAGATCCAAAAAAGCTATCTGCTGCATATGGACCATAAACCAATTTACCTGTTTCTTTTATTTTTTTAATTGTTGGTAAAACAACGGTTTGATCTTCATCGCCTATTACGCCATTGTCTCCGCAATGTGGATTGATACCTAATATGGCTATTTTAGGCATTCTAATCTGAAAATCTTTAACTAACGAATCGTGCATAATTGCAACTTTTTTAGTTATCAAATCAGGAGTTATTAATTGTGTTACTTCTTTTAAAGGTACATGACCTGTTATTAGGCCAACTCGTAAATCATTAGTCATTAATATCATTAAAGAATCGCCTTCAATTTTTGACTCTAAATACTCTGTATGTCCTTGAAATTTAAATTCGTCAGACTGAATATTGTCTTTATTTATTGGCGCTGTTACCAAAACGTCAATTTCATTATTATTTAACGCTTTAACTGCTTCTTGCAATGATAAAAAAGCATATTTACCTGCGTCTTTATTTGCTTCACCAAAAACAACTTCAACATCTTCTTTCCAAATATTAAATAGATTCACTTTGTGCGCTATTACCTGATTCAGATTTGACACACCATTAATTGGCACATTTAAATTTAATTCTTTTTTATGTCTTGAAATAAGTTTAGATGACCCAAATAAAATCGGAGTACAAAAATCTAACATTCTGTTGTCTGAAAAAGTTTTCAAAACAACTTCAATACCTATACCATTAATATCACCTATCGATATACCAACCTTTATGTGTTTTTCTTTTTTCATTATAAATTATAAATTATTCAACAATAAAAATCCTGTATTGAATGAACAATACAGGATTTTTTTATTATGTGAAAATAGCACTTTCGGTACTATTTGTTTTTTTTAATTTTACTTACACCATATCCAAATGCAACTGCTGCTAATGTGAAAAGTCCTCCATCGATTGGTAATCCCGGTGGAACTGGCGGTCTATTAGTTGGTGGATTCTGAGCGAAAAGTATTGTTGTACTTAACAATACAATAATAATTAAAACCGTATTTAGTGTATTTTTTTTCATTGACATTCAATTTTAAACACAAATATTGCGTTATTAGAGAACAAACATACAACTTTTTTTTTTATTACAAATAAAAGTTAATAAAAAAATATTATTTAATAAAAAATAATCCTAATTGCGTAACTTGCCAACTCAATTTTTAATTAAAAAAAGCATGCAATATTCAGGAGTTCTCTCTAAAATGATTACCGAATACACTTCACCAATTCAATATTATTTAGAGTTGAGTGATAGCTTTATTAATGTAAATCAGTTAATAAATAAAAATATTTCTATCGTTTTTGAAAAATACCAATGTTTGTCTTGTGGTAAAAATAAAAAAATATTTAGACAAGGCAATTGCTATGATTGCTTTTATAAATCGGCCAATGTTGGCGAATGGATTATTAAACCGGAGTTAAGTAAAGCTCATTTAGGTATTGAAGATAGAGATTTAACTTATGAAAAAAAAGTGCAATTGCAGCCACATATAGTTTATTTAGCATTGTCAAGTAATGTGAAAGTTGGGGTAACTAGAAAGCCTCAAATACCCACAAGATGGATTGACCAAGGTGCATCAAAAGCATTGGCTATTTTAGAAACGCCAAATAGGTATTTAGCGGGAATTACCGAAGTAGCTTTAAAAAATTATGTAGCTGACAAAACCAGCTGGCAAAAAATGCTTAAAAACAATGTTGAAGATGCAGATTTAATTTTAAAAAAAGAAGCTCTTTTTCAATACATACCAGAAGAAACTAAACCTTATTTTTTACATAAAAATGAGGATGTTTACACTATAAATTTCCCAGTTTTACAATACCCTACAAAAATAAAAAGCTTACGCTTGGATAAAAACCCAATTATTGAAGGTAAACTTAAAGGTATAAAGGGGCAATATTTAATTTTTGAAGATGGCAGTGTTTTTAACGTTAGAAATAATGAAGGAAATTACGTTTCTTTAAAAATTAGTTAAAAAACTATTAAACATCTCTTAAAAATTATTAATTTTATGGCTGAAATAATTATAAAAACATGAACATACATTTTATTGCTATTGGTGGTGCAGCCATGCATAATTTAGCTATAGCTTTACATAATAAAGGCTATAATATAACAGGTTCTGACGATACTATTCACGACCCGTCTAAATCTCGATTAGAAAAATACGGTTTGTTACCTAAAGAATTCGGTTGGTTTCCAAATAAAATAAACACCAATTTAAATGCTATTGTTTTAGGTATGCATGCAAAAGCCGATAACCCAGAACTTTTAAAAGCGCAAGAGTTAGGTGTAACTATTTATTCATACCCTGAATTTTTATACGAACAATCAAAAGATAAAACCCGAGTTGTAATTGGCGGAAGTCATGGAAAAACAACCATAACTTCAATGATATTGCATGTTTTGAATTATCAAAGTATGGAAGTAGACTATATGGTTGGTGCACAATTAGACGGTTTTGAGACTATGGTAAAATTAACAGACAATAATGAATTTATTATTCTTGAAGGTGATGAATATTTAAGTTCGCCTATTGATTTAAGACCCAAATTCCATTTATACAAGCCAAATATTGCTTTGCTTAGCGGAATTGCTTGGGATCATATTAATGTTTTTCCTACAATTGAAAACTACAACGAACAGTTCGCTATTTTTATTGAAAAAATAGCACATGGAGGCATGCTGGTTTTTAATGAAGAAGATAATACTTTAAATAATATTGTTAAAAATTCAAGCGCAACTATAAAAAAATACCCGTATAAAACGCCAAAACATTTTATAAAAAATGGTGTAACTTACCTTAATACAGATACTGGCGATTTGCCATTAGAGATTTTTGGCAAGCATAATTTACAAAATTTATCGGGCGCAAAATGGATTTGTCAATTAATTGGAGTTCATGAGGATGCTTTTTATGAAGCGATAATGAGTTTTTCTGGGGCAAGTAAACGTTTAGAAAAAATAGCAGAAAATAACGAAACCATTATTTTTAAAGATTTTGCACATTCGCCAAGTAAAGTTAAAGCAACTACTCAATCGGTTAAAGAACAATATAAAAACAAAACCTTGATTGCTTGTTTAGAACTACACACATATAGTAGTTTAAATCCTGATTTTTTAAAAGAGTATAAAGACGCTTTAAAATATGCCGATAAAGCGGTTGTTTTTTATTCTCCTCATGCAGTTGAAATTAAAAAACTGGCTCCTGTAAGTAAACAACAAATTTATGAGGCTTTTAATAGAGAAGATCTAATTATTTATACCAATGCAGATGAATTTAAAAAATTTGTTTTTAATGTGGATTTAAGTAATACTAACTTGCTATTAATGAGCTCTGGTAATTATGGAGGACTAAATTTTGATGAATTAAAAGAAGAGGTAAATGAAAAGTGAAAAGTGAAAAATGGTAAATGAAAAGTGAAAAATGGCAAATGAAAAATGGCAAATGAAAAGTGAAAAGTGATAAATGAAAAGTGAAAAATGGTAAATGAAAAGTGAAAAATGGCAAATATTGAATGAAAAGTTATATAATATTTAATCGTTATTATTAACTTTAGTGTGTTTTTTGGAATTTTAATCTAATATTTGGTCTTATTATTTCTATATTCTTAAATATTTAACACCTCTACTTTCTACTTCCTACTTCTTTAATAATCGTAAAAATAAACTTACCTTTACAAAAAAATAAATGACTTCTAAACAATTATCAAACGGAATTTTAAGAGCTGTTGTTATTATTCTTGGTGCTTTGTCTTTAATTTGGTTTTTTTATAAAATACAATCCGTTTTAGCTTACATTGCTATTGCTGCTGTTGTATCATTAATAGCAAGACCAATAATTAGGTTTTTAAAAAACAAACTAAAATTCAAAAACACACTTGCTGTTATTACAACAATGTTTTTGTTTATTGGTTTGTTAATAGGACTTGTAAGTATGTTTATACCTTTAATTCAAAAGCAAGGAGAGAATTTATCGTTATTAAATTCACAACAATTTAAAAACAACATACAAACCACAATAAATCACTTAAACGATTATTTTTTAGAGCGAAATATTAATATTTTTGAGCAATTAAAAAGTTTAGATTTAGCTTCTCAATTAAATCAATTGCCAAATATTTTCAATTCAGTTGTTGGTGCTTTTGGTACAATTACTATTGGATTGTTATCTGTTTTATTCATTTCTTTTTTTTTAATGAAAGATCAACGCTTATTAAAAAAAGGATTGCGTGTTGTTGTGCCTAATAATAGTGAAGCTCGTTTTGCAAAATCGTTTTCTACTATTAAAGACTTGCTTTCTCGTTATTTTATTGGTTTAATATTTCAGATCACCATCTTGTTTATTATTTACACTATTGTACTTTCTTCTTTTGGTATTCAAAATGCCATTGTAATTGCCATTTTAGCAGCTACTTTAAATTTAATACCATTTATTGGTCCTTTAATTGGTGGAATTTTAATGCTTTTTTTAACAATGACAAGTAATATTGGTCAAGATTTTCAAACGGTAATTTTACCAACTACTATTTATGTTATGCTTGGTTATTTGTTTGCACAATTAATTGATAATTTTGCCAGCCAACCAATTATTTTCTCAAAAAGTGTAAAGTCGCATCCATTAGAAATATTTTTAGCTATTATTATTTTCGGATTACTTTTTGGTATTTTAGGTATGGTAGTTGCTGTGCCTACTTACACAGCAATAAAAGTGATTTTAAAAGAATTTTTAGCAGATAATAAAATTGTAAAATCACTTACAAAAGACATTTAATCTATTTGTTTTAATCGTTCATTTGCTTGCCAAATTAATTGATAAAAAACAATACTAGGTGATTTAACCATCATTTTTAAGCTAGGCATATTCGCCATAACATTTGGTAAACTCTCTAACGACAACTCAATAGCTAACGATAATTGTTTAAACTTTCCTTTTTGTAACCAATTTCTCACTTTAGGGTTAAACAATTCAATACCCAAAACCGTTAAAGTTACAATAAGTAAAATTGCTCTTAAATTCATGGTAACTCCTATTTTAACGCCATCGTAAATTGAAGTTTCACCATCTTGAAAATTAGAAAACAAAATCGAAGTTAGCATAGTAATTAACACAAACCAAATCCAGAACTTAAGTTTAATAACTTGTCTAAAAGCTCGCTTGTATTTTATTGACCAAATAGCAACTAAAACAATCACTAAAATAATCCATAAATAAAAAGTAATATACGCTTTTATTACCATTACTGCTATTGGCAGTATTAAATTTGCCAACAACCAATAGGTAGAATAATTAAAATGAGTTGCTTTTTTTTTCAAAAAACCAGTATCGTAAGAATTCATTTGAAAAAATTTAGGTTTGTAATTTTCATCTAACAAACGCTTACCTATTTTAATACCAAAATACGCAGCTATAATACCTAAAATAACATACATAAATAACATCACAAATAACGGAACCCAAACCATATCAAAATCCCAATACAACTGTTTTTGAACGGAACGCATTAATTTTTCATAAATTTTTATTAGATTCATTCCGTAAAAAAAAACCATAATAATTACTTTTTGAAATAAATTCCATGACATTGCTAAAGCCGCACCAATAAAGTAACCTATATTTTTTCTTTTAAATAACCTGACCATTAAATCTAACAAAACACCTTCAGCAAAAATAGCCAGCATTGGTGTAAAAATAATAGCACTTGGCGACATTGTTTTAAGCAAAGCACAAATAACAGCAGCGCGCCAAATAACACCATTCTCTTTCCATAAATAACTGGCTGAAATTAGTAAAACCATGGCAATTCCTACCAAAACATTACCACTAAAAGGCATTCTTATATTGTGTAAAAAACTGCCTAAGATAATTTCTGAAGCTGCCCAAACCGAGCCTAAAACAGCTGCTTTTATCCATTTTTGACTCAACTTATTTGTCGTAATTTCTTTTTTAGTATGCATTGAATAAAATATTACAAACCGTTATTCCTAAAAATGAATAACGGTTTGTAAAAGTAAACTATTTATTTTAATTCAGTTAAATTTTAAATAGTTTATTCAGGGTAAACCCAAAAGTTACAAATGCTTTAAGCAAAGTGATTTTCCACCATGTAAAAATCGAAAAAAATGTAAATGACTGATTTTTGTATTTAAAATAAAGAGAGAATTTGTTTTGATAGCTGAATAATGGCATTATTATTAATGATGCCAATGTTAAAGAACTGTCAAGATTATTAATTCTATTTTGCCTTATTATAAATAGGTAAAAAAAGTAACGATAAACCTCCAAATGTAAGCACCATTATTGTTTGTGAGGTCCACATTAATAAGCCAAAAGATGCTCCAGACTCATCGGTTACTCCATAAAGAGCAAGTGCTGTTGCTACAAATAACGGATATGCACCAAAACCACCATTCGTAATTGACATAGCTACTGCGCCAGCAATAAAGCCTACTAAAATTGCTTCAAAAGATAAATTTGAAGTTCCAGGTATTGTAAAAGTTACTGCCCAAAACATAGCAATATACATTAGCCAAATAAATATAGTATGAAAAATGAATGCCCATTTTTTTTGCATTTTAAAAATACTACCAATACCTTCAATCAAGCCGTTAAAAAAAGTTTTAATTTTTATTAAAAACGGATGTGTTGATTTTTTAATTAGTTTAATTCCAATAAATGAAGCAGTAAAAATAATAGTAAGAATTACAATTTTTTTAGTTGGATCAACATTAGCAAACCAACTTATAATTAAATCTGTTTGGTAAAAAAAAACAATTCCTAAGATAATTAGAAGCATAATTACATCAGAAATTCTTTCTGCAACAATAGTTCCGAAACCTTTTTCAAACGGTACGTCTTCGTATTTTGCAAGTGTTGCAGCTCTTGCTACTTCGCCTGAACGTGGCACAACTAAATTAAGTAAATAGGCCAATAATACCGCCATTACACTATTTGTAAATTTGGGTTTGTAGCCTAATGGCTCTAACATAAAGTGCCAGCGATATGCTCGTGACAAATGACTAAGAATTCCAAAAAATAATGAGGCTAAAATCCACCAATAATTGGCATTTTTCATGTTATGGTATATTTCGTCTAATTGTTGATCTGAAAATTTACCAATATACATGTAAATCAAAAAAACTCCCAATGTTATTGGAAGTAGTATAAAAAGTACTTTTTTTATTTTTTTATTCACAACTAATCCAATAAATTTTTATCATTTGGAAACACTAATGATGGTTTGAATTTTTTGGCGGCTTCAAAATTAAAAATTCCGAATGTGATTAAAATTAAAGTGTCACCAACGGCAACTTTTCTTGCAGCGGCTCCATTTAAAGTAATTTCACCACTCTTTCTTGGTCCCGGAATAACGTAGGTTTCTAAGCGTTCGCCATTATCATTATTTACAATAAGCACTTTTTCGCCTTCAATTATATTAGCGGCATCCATTAAATCCTCATCAATAGTTATACTACCAATATAATTTAAATCTGCGCCTGTTACTTTAACTCTATGTATTTTAGACTTTACTACGGTTACTTGCATGGTACAAAATTACTGTTTTTTTATTAATTTATTATGGTTTTATTTTTTTAGGTAAAAGAGCAAAATTTTCAGCTTAATAACTTATAATTTAAGGTTGTCAATCAGTCTTATTTCTCCAGCAAAAACAGCTATAAAGGCACGATAATTTCGTTTTTTATCTCTTGTTTTGTTATTGCTTTTATCTTCGTTTAATGTTTTAAGATTTTTTTCATTTGCAATTACAAAATACTCTAATTCTAAAATTGGGTGCTTCTTAAATTTTTTCTCAACCCATTTTGTAACTTTATTAGCAGATTTTGTGCCAAACTTTTTTTTTGCCTTTTTTAACGTTTTATAAATAAACGGAGCAGCTTCTCTAAATTCTGAAGTCAATCGTGTGTTTCGAGAACTCATTGCTAAACCGTCATTTTCTCTAAAAATAGCACAACCAATTATTTTTACAGCCTTTTTTTCAATTGCGACTAATTTTTTAATTATTTGTAGTTGTTGAAAATCTTTCTCGCCAAAATAAGCTTTATTAGGTTTTACAATATCAAAAAGGCGATTAACAATCGTTCCAACTCCATCAAAATGCCCTGTTCTAAATTTACCTTCCATTTCGTTTTCAATACCTCCAAAATCAAAATGTTTTGATGTAATATTGTCTGAATAAATTTCTTTAACACTAGGTGTAAAAGCAACGTCACAGTTTACTTTTTTGAGTAACTTTAAGTCATTATCAAGAGTTGTTGGGTAATTGTCTAAATCTGCTTGTTTATCAAATTGTGTTGGGTTTACAAAAATACTTACAACAACAAAATCATTTTCTTTTTTTGCTTGCTTTATTAATGATAAGTGTCCTTTATGAAGTGCGCCCATTGTTGGTATAAAACCAATAGAGGTATTTGTGTTGTAATTTGATAATTCTTTTTTTAAACCTGAAATTGATTCAATTACTTGCATAAAAATGTTAATTAGTAGTTAAAAGGGGCAAACTTAAGTAAATTAAGGTAGAATTAAAGCTATTTTTCGTACTTTTGCATACGATTTGAACGTGTTAGATTCAAATTTTAACTACTATGTAGTAATATACAAGATAATTTAAGAGTGATATTGTGTATTATTTTTTAAGAAAAACAGATGAAAGAAACTAAAATTTTATATATCTCATCAGAGATGACGCCTTTTTTACCCGAAACAAATACTTCAAAAATGAGTTTTCAGGTGGCTAAAAAAATGAATCAAAAAGGTGCTCAAACTAGAATTTTTATACCAAGATACGGTTTAATTAATGAACGAAGACATCAATTACACGAAGTAATTAGGCTTTCAGGTGTTAATTTAATTATCGACAATATAGATATGCCATTAATCATTAAAGTAGCGTCTATTCCTAAAGAAAGAATGCAAGTGTATTTTATTGATAATGATGAGTATTTTAAACGAAAAGCAGTTTTTACAGATGAAGATAATGTTTTGTTTGAAGACAATGACGAACGTGCAATTTTCTTTGCTAAAGGCGTTATAGAAACCGTTAAAAAACTAAACTGGTCGCCAGATATTATTCATATTCAAGGATGGATGGCATCATTAGTTCCGTTGTACTTAAAAAAATATTATAAAAACGATTCTCTTTTTACAGAAAGTAAAATTGTAATGTCGGTTTACAACGAGCCTTTTGAAGGCGAAATAAATCCTGATTTAATCAATAAAATTAAATTTGATGGGATTAGTAAAGAAGACGCATCTGTTATAACAAATCCTACATATTTTAATTTACAAAAGATAGGAGCAGATTATGCCGATGCTATTATTAAAGTTTGTGATAATTTGCCGGAAGACTTTAACGAGCATATTAATGGGTTAGATAAGCCAATACTTGACTATTTGCCAGAAGAAGAATTTGTTGAAGGTTATATTGAATTTTACCAAAACAATGTCTTAGATAAAGACGAAGAAGAATAAAAAAAATACTAAAATTTATTTATTAAATAATTATGAATACAAAAAATGTAACAATTTTTAAATATATAACTATTGCCTCTTTTGCAATAATGAGTTTAATTTCATGTGAAACTGACTTTGAAAATGTTGGCGGTAATTTGGTTGATAACGATGTTTTTGATACCAGTAAAAAAAGTTTTGAAGTGCTGGCATATTCAAAAGATATTGAATCATCACGAGTAGATAACATCAGTACACAAGCCTTAACAACATTAAAAATGCCATTAGGTGTTTATGATACCGAAGATTTTGGTTTGTTTAAATCGTCGGTAATTGCGCAAATAAATGTGCCAAGCGCAACAGACGAATGGTCTGGATCTATTATAAATGCAGTCTATTTAGAAATACCTTACGACGCTGAAAGCATTAGAGAAGCTACAGACGATAAGCCAAAATTTAAATTAAACAACGTGTTTGGCGACAATACACAATCGTTTAATATTACTATTTCTCGTTTAGAAACCTATTTAAATAAATTAGACCCAACAGACCCTTCAAAACCAAACAAGTATTACTCAGATAAAGTCTATAATACAAGTAACATCTTAGCAAGTAATGTGTCTTTTAAACCTAATTCTAATGATACGATATTAAAATACGATAGACTTTTAATCGATTTAAATAATATTGTTGTAGAAGATACTATTAAACTTGGTGATACAAAACCTTTTATTAGAATTCCTTTAAATAAAACTTTTTTTCAAAATAATTTCATTAACAACACCAATGAAACTATTTTTGAAAGCAATAGTGATTTTCATGAATTCTTTAAAGGTATTGAAATCAAAGCAACTGGTACTGACGGAACTGTTTTAATGTTAGATTATAATACTGCAAAAATTAATATGTACGTTTCTTTATCAGAAACTGAAGAAAAATCGGAAACTGATTTAAATGTAGATTTTAACAATGATGGTGATACAGATGATAGCGATGTAGTAAAAGATGTTCGAAAGAAAAAAGTGTACACTTTTCCGTTAACAGGTATTAAAACCAATCAATTTATTAGAGATAATACCATGTCAAATGCTTATAACAAGCTGACCAACGCAGACCAGATAAATGGAGAAGATAAACTATATGTGCAAGGAGCTCAAGGTTCAATTGCCGTATTAGATTTGTTTAAAGATATTGATTTAACCGAACTAAGAAACAAAAATTGGTTAATTAATGAGGCTAATCTTACATTTTATATTGATAATGCAAATGATAATGATGTGCCAAACAGACTTTTATTATACAAATTAGACACTGATGATGCAAATAACATTAATGAAAATTATCAAATATTAGACGCTATTACCGAAAACAATACGTTTAATGGTTTCTTAGTAAAAGATGGTGATAGTACTGATGATGATGAAGACAGAAATCCTATAAAATATAAAATAAACATAACAGATTATATTTCTGAAGTTTTGAAAAAAGAGAATTTTACAGCACCATCAAAATTAGGGTTAAAGGTTTACAATGGTTTAGACACACCTATTTCGGCGCAAGATACCATTGTTAAAGATTACAGTTGGAATCCTCAAGGAGTAGTGTTGTATGGAAATAATTATTCAGAAACTCATGCTGATTACAATAAAAGAATCAAATTAGAAGTTTATTATACTGAATTAAATAATTAATACGTTATTATATGTGTGGAATTACAGGTTATATAGGTTATAGAGAAGCATATCCAATCATAATAAATGGTTTAAAAAGATTAGAGTATAGAGGTTATGATAGTGCAGGCATCATACTTTACGATGGTAAAGAAATGAAAATGTCTAAAACCAAAGGTAAAGTAGCCAACCTTGAAAAGAAAATTGAAAAAAACATAACCAAAACAGGAACTATTGGTTTTGGACATACAAGATGGGCAACTCATGGCGTACCTAATGATGTAAATTCACATCCACACTATTCAGAATCTGAAAACTTAGCAATTATTCATAATGGTATTATTGAGAATTACGATACCATAAAAAAAGAACTAATTAGTAGAGGTTATACTTTTAAAAGCGATACCGATACCGAAGTTTTAATTAATTTAATTGAAGAAGTTAAAAAGCAAGAAAATGTAAAATTAGGTAAAGCAGTTCAAATTGCATTAAATCAAGTTGTTGGTGCTTATGCTATTGTTGTTTTTGATAAAACACATCCAAACGAATTGGTTGTTGCTAAATTAGGAAGCCCAATTGCCATTGGTATTGGTAAAGATAATAAAGAATTTTTTATTGCATCAGATGCATCTCCTTTTATAGAATACACAAAAAATGCTATTTATTTAGAAGATGAAGAAGTAGCCGTTATCAAGGTTGGTAAAAGTGTAAAAGTTAGAAAAATAAAAGACGATTCGATTGTAGATAGTAAAGTTTTACAGTTGCAACTGAATTTAGATCAGATAGAAAAAGGAGGTTACGACCACTTTATGTTAAAAGAAATATACGAACAACCAAAAGCTATTATAGATACCTATAGAGGTAGATTACTTGCTAACGAAGGTATTATTAGAATGGCAGGTGTTGACGATAATATACAACGATTTTTAAATGCCGATCGTATTATTATTGTTGCTTGCGGTACATCTTGGCATGCTGGCTTGGTGGCTGAATATTTATTTGAAGACATTGCACGTATTCCTGTAGAGGTAGAATACGGATCTGAGTTTAGATATAGAAACCCAATAATTACCAATAAAGACATTGTAATTTCAATCTCTCAATCTGGAGAAACCGCCGACACTTTAGCAGCTGTTAAAATGGCTAGAGAAAAAGGTGCTTTTGTTTTTGGGGTTTGTAATGTAGTTGGATCTTCAATTGCACGTGAAACAGATGCAGGAGCATACACACATGCTGGACCAGAAATCGGTGTTGCATCTACAAAAGCATTTACTACTCAGATTACCGTTTTATCTTTAATTGCTCTAAAATTAGGATTAGCAAAAGGTAATTTGTCAAAATCAGCTTACCAAAATTATTTGCATCAAATGGAATTAATACCTAATAAAGTAGAGGCTTTATTAAATATTAACGACAAAGTAAAACATATAGCTAGCATTTATAAAGACGCTAAAAACTTTTTGTATTTAGGCAGAGGCTTTAATTTTCCTGTTGCATTAGAAGGTGCATTAAAACTTAAAGAAATATCATACATTCACGCAGAAGGATATCCTGCTGCCGAAATGAAACATGGACCAATTGCTTTAATCGATGAGAATATGCCTATTGTTGTAATTGCAACTAAAAAAGGACATTACGAAAAAGTAGTTAGTAATATTCAAGAAATAAAAGCCAGAAAAGGTAAAATTATTGCAGTTGTAACGGAAGGAGATACTACTGTAAAAGAAATTGCCGATCATACAATTGAAATACCTGAAACTGAAGAAGCTTTTACGCCATTATTAACGACCATACCATTGCAATTACTATCGTACCACATAGCGGTTATGTTAGAAAAAAATGTAGATCAACCACGAAACTTGGCAAAATCTGTAACTGTTGAATAGTATGAAATTCAAACGTTTAAATAATCGTAAGGAAAAAAATAACAAAAGAGGACTTTTATTAGTCCTTCTTTTATTTGTTATTATTTACCTTTGGTTTAAAATGGATGGTATTATGGAAATGATGTTTTCAAAATAGTACGCTTGTATTGTAATTTAATTAGTATTTCATAACCTGAGTATTGT
>Ga0256840_1001261_pt1 | contig 24301 bp, 27 predicted proteins | sample 355202metaG_FD_185969 | JGI IMG/M metagenome (GOLD analysis project Ga0256840, IMG submission 185969) | Hydrothermal vent microbial communities from Mid Atlantic Ridge, Atlantic Ocean - 355-202 | ecosystem: Environmental > Aquatic > Marine > Hydrothermal vents | place: Atlantic Ocean: Mid...
GTAAAAATAGGTTATAGCGTCAAAAAAATGTCTTTATGGACATCGGCACTGGAGGCCGATACAATTCAGCGGGTTGAATTTATGATCAAAGATGTAACGAAACATAAAGAGAGTGACGGGTGGGGCTATGCGAGATTTGTAAAATCAAAAGGGCAATATAAAGCTTGGAGCGGCGATATAAAAAGTTGTGTTGCATGCCATGCAAGCGCATCGGAAAATGATTTTTTATTTACAACATTTCAAAAAATGTTGTAACGCGAGAAAACAGATGGTACAAACAGCGTATGTAAATGCCGTGTTTGCTCAGCATCCAATTTTATAGCCGATGCTACGAACGGTAGCAATAATCTCTTTGGAGTGCAGTTTTTTACGAATATTTTTTACATGTACTTCAATAACATTGCTTGTGATGACCGTATCGTACTCGGTATGAATGGCATCGAGCAGTTCATGTTTTGTAAAAATTTTATTGGGGTTGGAAGCAAGAAGTTCCAGAAGATTGTATTCTGTGGAGGTTAGTGCCACAACATCTCCTTTGGTTGTAACCTCTCGGCTGTTTTTGCACAGGGTCACGGCACCAACGGTAATGGTGGTGTTTTTGTTGCTGTCAGAGCGCCGTAACAGTGATTTGACCCGAGCCAGAAACTCTGCTTGAGAGTAGGGTTTGCAGAGGTAGTCATCGGCACCGCTGTTCAGTGCTTTGACGCGGTACGAGACGTCGGCATTGGCAGAGAGCATGAGTACCGAAGCATCAATCAGGAGTGCTCGGGTCTCCTGAAGCAGCGCGTAACCGTCCCCATCAGGCAAGTTCCAGTCTAAAACAATGAGACGGTAGCGCGTGGTGTCAATATGCGTTACAGCCGTTGCATAACTCGGAGCAATATCAACACGATATCCCTCTTGGTTTAAGAGCTTCTCAATAAGGTTGGCATTGGCATGATCATCTTCGACAACAAGTATATTCATGGAGACGATGGTATCATATTTTTATAAATAAGACGGCACGACACCCCTTGCCGATACCGTCGCTTTCAAGGATAACATCACCGTTGAGGAGCAGTGCCATTTTTTTACTCAACGACAGACCCAATCCGGTACCCTTCTCTTCTTTTTGCATGACGCCGGCTGCTTGGGTAAAGTCGTGAAATAGCCCTTCAATCTCATTGGGCGCTATGCCGATGCCCGTATCGGTAATGGCAAGAACAAGAGTATCGTCTTGAGTTGAAAGTTCCAGAGTAATGCCTCCTGTCTGCGTAAACTTAATGGCATTGGAGAGCAGATTGACCATAATCTGCTGAAAAAGTTTCGGATCGGTTCGGTAACGTCCGTTACGGTAGTGTTTATCAATGACGTTTAAATAGAGGGCTTTGTCTTCGGCAAGAGGGCGCAGCATCGTACAGACATTGCCGACAAGTTCGTTGATATCAACCTCTTGGTTGTGAACTTCCATTTTTCCGGCTTCAATTTTGGCAATGTCTAAAATTTCATTGATCATCCCCAGAAGATACTGTGCTGATGATTCAATATTGGCGATGCTGTCGAGCTGTTCATCGCTAAGATCTTCGTAGGTAATGAGGTACTGCGCAAAACCGATAATGGCGTTGAGCGGTGTGCGCAGCTCATGAGACATATTGGAAATAAAGGCAGTTTTCGCCCGTGATGCCAAAAGGGTTCGCTCAATCAAGCGAATGCGGTCAAGTTGGAGCATAATCATGGTGGCGATTGAGCGGTAAAATTCTCGTTCGTTGGTATCGCTGAAACGGGAAAGATCCAGCGAGATGGAGCCGTAGAAGAGTTTGTTGTCATGTTCGAAATCGTTGACATACAGTGCAATGCAGTGATCGCAGTGCTGATGTTCCGGAGAAAAATGAAGCGTTGAAATACCCGTAAGTTCTTGCAGATAGGCTATAGAAACCTCAATGCAGTCGCGCTCATTTTTTGTCTGAATAATCGTGTTGAAGATATCAATCAGCTGTACAAATCGTTGCAGCCGAATCCGGTTTTCATGTTCTAAATACTGCAGCGCTTCGTTGGTCGTTCGAATCATTTTGTTAAACGAGTTACTCAATTGAGCCGTTTCATCCCGTGTGGAGACTTGCAGTTGAGCGGCGTAGTTTTTGGTGCTAATGATTGTATCGGTAATGCGGGTAAGCTCTTGAATCGGTTTTACAACATGTTTGGAGTAGCGCACGGCAACCACAATAACGGTGGCTAGAATAAAGGGCAGAAGGTAGAGCATAAAGCGAATGAAGTCATATAGAAAGGCTAACGCAATATGTTTGTCAACGCCGTAGACAAAATACCACCCCTGTAACATGCCTTCAAGTTCTTTATAGACTATGAGATGCTCTTGGGCAATCAGACTCTCTTTTTGATGCTGTAGTGCAATATTAAAAAGCCGTCGATCACCGACGGAGATACCGCTTTCGGGATTTTGAATGTAGGCATGTCGATCGGTTTGATGAATGAGATAGCTGTCAAGATTGTTGAGGTTATACTCAAGCACCAAGGTGCCCAAAACTTTTTGGGTATCAAAACTTGCTGTTACAGGAGCAAAAATATAGAGCAGGTTCTCCGCAATGCTGTAGTGTCGAGACCGATTGCCGTTTACATGTAAATGATACGGCCGAAAGAGCATCTCTTTGTTGGAGGAGGCAATAACCTGCTCATGAGTATTCAGAACCAGAAGTGTTAAGTCCAGTTCGTAGTCATCATGCTTTTGGGTAAGCAGTCGGGAAATTCTTTTGTCAATATCATCGGCTATGAGGTCGTCCATAATATCGAGTTGGCTCAAAAAGAGCACCTCTTTTTCAAGGAGATGCAGATGGGTCTGGATGACATGGATGATCATATCGGCTTGATCATACTGCTCTTGAACGGTTTTGTTAAGAATTTTATTTTCACTAAGCAGTAGCGCATAGGCCAAAAAAAGAAGATAGGGTAAAAATCCGATGGCAATAAAAGCGACCAGAAGTTTGTTGCGCAGTGAGCGATGAAAAAAGTCAAACATGAGAGGTGCCGGCATGTAAGGTGTCGGCAATGCAGCGCCGAAACGTTTCGATGTTATAGGGTTTGGTTACATAGGCATCGGCACCGAGCCCCAAGCCTTTGTCGATGGAGTGCGTATCGGAAAGAGCGGAGATAATGATGAGTGGAATGCGGCATAGCATCGGGTCGCTTTTAATCTGTCTGATGGTTTCGTAACCGTTCATCACAGGCATCATCAGATCCATTAAAATGAGATCGACAGCATGTTCTGAAAGTATCTTCAATGCTTCGTTTCCGCGAGACGCTTCTATGACGCAAAAACCCTCTTTGTGTAAAATTTTAGATGCCACTTTTCGGTTCATCAGATCGTCGTCACATAACAGTATCTGCTGCATCATTCGTTCCACCGATAGAGAACATGAACCTCATCATCTACCAGTGCGGCATGAATATAGGCGATTGCGCCCTCAACATTTTTGACAAAAGCAAGAGCGCTCTCTTGAGATTTCATAGTGACAGGAGGTCGATGCCCCAAATAGTGTTGGCGGCTCCAATACGATTGAAGACGCTGAAAACCCATTTGTAAAACGGTACGTTCAAAGCTTTGACGCAGAGGGTTGCCGGCACCAAGGTTCACCGGCACCGTTTTAATCGTTGCAATGCGGGGAAGCTTTTTAAGATAGACGGCGCGAATCTGCGTGACACTGAGTTGGGGGAGGGCTTTGTTGCCAATGACGACATACTCCTGTGCCGCGCAGTGCCAAGAGAGAAGTATAACAATGAACGGCAACGCAAAGTTTCGGCGCATTAGAACAGTACCGAAAAAGAGAATAGCAGCTGGTTGTCACTGTTGCGGGTATGCCACTGATACTCTGTTTTTAGTGCTATGGGGTAGAGCGGTCGGTAGGTATAGCCAAGTAGCGCAAAGCTGTCACGTCTGTCAAGCAGGTTGTTTTGGTAGGACTCTAAGCGGACAATACCGATATGACGCTCGGTCATATAGTAGGTGCCCTGAAGGTATCCGGCATAGGTTGTCGTAAAAGCATGGCTGGAGCGTTGGGAGCCGAGTTCACCCTGAATCTGATAGCGGTCACTTTCGTACTGCGCTGCTACAAGTGCATAGTACGCATTTTGCTCGTAACGGCGCGGTATGTTACGAAAATAGCCGCCGCTTAATTTACATGTAAAATTATTGTATTCATACGAAATACCAATGCCAAAATGGCGATCAATGGCATAATTATTGTAGCCGTTGTCAATGGCTTTGCCCCGTTGGGCAATGAGGTCAATGCTCCATGCCGCCTGATGAAAGGTGCTGTAAGTAAGATTGGCACCGGTGGTAAACATGGGGTATAGAATGTATGAAGAGACGGGGTTAGAGGTGGTTTCTCGTAACACATTAATGTGCATCAGATTCCAAAAGCCGATAGGGGAGTTGTATTTTCCCACACGCAGGGTGTAGTGGTCATCGATGTTATAGTTGAGATGAACGCGCTCCACATAGAGATGCGTGTCACGCTCAATAGTACGGTTACCGCTGTCTTGTGTATGGACGTAAAGCTCTTTGTACTCAAGTTCAAGCATATATGAGAGCGTATCGTTACCGCCGTAACTTAAAAATGCGACATCGTCAACGCGGTAGCGCTGTTCGTCGTCTCTGTTGCGATAGTCAACAGAGAAATAGCCACCGATATAGACAGGAAGATCACCGACTTGTATGCCCTCTCCGAGGGTGTAGTCGGAGTCGGCATGCAACGTGATATTCCATAAAAGACACCACGGTAGCATGACATGTCGTAATAGGGTTGTAAGCGGCACCTTCATCTCCAAGCAGTGTTGATAACGGGCATATTATACACCGCTTAGATGAAGTTCAGATGAAGAGCCGACAGGTTAGCCTGCGGTAATATCCTTGGCTTTTTTCTTGAAGTACTCCTGTTCGGCACGGCAGAGCGGACAGGCTTTTGGTGCTTTTTTACCGCGATGCACATGACCGCACACTTCACAGACATACTCTTCGGTATCGTCGCTTTCAAAAAAGCCTTCTGCTTCAAGTGCTTGTTTTAGTGCCAGATATTCGGCTTCATGCTCCACTTCAACTTTGCCGATGGCAGTAAAAAGCCGAGCAATCTCTTTGAACTCCTCTTCTTTGGCGATGTCAGCAAAGTTAGGGTACATCTCTTCGTGTTCATAACGTTCCCCATCCGCTGCATAGATAAGGTTCTTCTGTGTCGAATCAAGCTCAATGCCGTGAACCAACTTGTTATAGGCCTTAAACTCCGCCATAGCATGATATTTTTCATTGTCGGCAGCTTCTTGAAAAAAGCGCGCAATACGGTGGAGTCCTTCATTCTGTGCCACCTCGGCAAAGAATTCGTATTTGTTACGAGCCTGAGATTCTCCGGCAAACGCTTTCATGAGGTTCACGGCATTCAGATCGGCAGTAATGCACTCCATGGCTTCGTCACAGCAGGTTAAGACACCGCTGCCAACATGAGTTACTTCAACTTCATTACCGCATTGACGGCATTTAATTGTTTTATGCTCCAGTTTATAAAATTAAATAGTATAAAGGATATTTTTTTCCTTTGAGAAATTATAGTAGAATATTTCTTAAAGGAAAATTATTATCACCTAGAAAGGTATGCCATCTGTTTTTCAGTTAATATATTTTTGGTGTCATAAATGCATTGCACATGAACATTGGTTGCCTGCGCTTTGAGCTGTCCAAGTTTTTTTACCATGGGTTCAAGAGTGTTGGGGCTTTCTCCTGCCATGGTTTTATGAATAATTGTTTTTTGAAGGCCTCGAATACGCGGTGTAATGCGTTTGACAGCTTGCATTGTCTGTTGACGCACACGCAGAAGTTTCTTTTTCTGATCCGGTGTCAGCGCCAATGTGGAGTCGTCCCACTGTTGCATGAGCAGCTTGGTCATGTGGGGCATCCCCGAAGCAATAAGAAATTGCGACGGGGCTGCTTTTGGTGAGGGCGTTGCTTGGCGTGCCTGCTGTGTGCCGCACTGTTTTTTGGATGAGGACGCAGCAGGAAAATTGTCGTACATCCAGCCGGCAATACGCTGTAGCTCTTCTTGCGTAACATTGCCTCGTTGCGAAGGCATCAGACCGAAATGTTTGATTTTATCGGTAGTACAGAGGGCTTTCTCTTCCTGGGGGTTGAGCGTGTAGTCGACAATAAATGCAACGGCTGCTTCTTTGCTCTTGTGGTGCATTTTGACATGACGCATGACGCCCATAATCGGAGGAGCGGTAAGTTTTGAAAAATCAGCAGGCGGTGTCGTCACGTGACACGAGGCACACTTTGATGCAAAGAGCGCTTGAGCATTTTCTTGTGCAAGGGCGCTTCCGAAAGACAAACAGAGCAGTGTTGTCGTGAATATAAGCTTTTTGTAGGGCATGATTGAACTCTCCTTGATGGTTTAAGGTATTGTAGCGGAAGCAGGTGAATTATAGATGAACTGTAACATACATGTATTTAGGTATAGTAATGTTGAACTCCTTCAAGGGTGCTGCCCATATTGAGCAGCAGAAGGTCGGCAATGACCAGTGCCGCCATTGCTTCGCACACAACAGAACCGCGAATCGCGACACAGGGGTCATGACGCCCTTTGAGCGTAAGCGTGACCTCTTCGTTATCGGTAGTGAGGGTGGGCTGATCCATAAAAATCGAAGGTGTCGGTTTAAAGTAGATATTTAGGGTCACATCATCACCGTTACTGATGCCGCCGAGAATACCGCCGGCGTGATTGCTATGAAATCCTTCCGTGCCAAGCGTGTCGTTGTTTTGTGAGCCGCGCAGACGACTGCTTTGCATTCCTGTTCCGATCTCAACGGCTTTGGCGGCATTAATCCCCATCATGGCATCGGCTAACAGTGCATCAAACTTGTAGTAGAGCGGCTCTCCCAGACCGATCGGCAAAGAGGTGATACGCAGTGCGACAACGCCGCCGACGGAGTCATGGGCATTTTTGGCATCGAGTATGGCAGCTTTTTGTTGCGACTCAACGGTTGCATCAAGCGCGTAAATATCACTGGTTCGGGCGTACTCAAAGTCGTAGTTTTGAGCATGAATATCGGCAATAGAGCAGATACCGCTTTGTATCTCAATGCCGAGGTGTCGCAACAGTATTTTGGCAACGGCTCCGGCAGCGACGCGTGCTGCCGTCTCACGTGCCGACGACCGTCCGCCGCCGCGATAATCGCGAATACCGTATTTATGAAAATAGGTAAAGTCGGCATGACCGGGGCGAAAAAGATCTTTAATATTGCCGTAGTCTTTGCTTTTGTGATCGGTATTGTAAATGATCATAGCCAACGGCGTACCGGTACTTTTACCGTCAAAGGTACCGCTGAGAATCTCTACCGTGTCGGACTCTTTACGTGCGGTAGCAAATGCATTTTGTCCGGGACGCCGTCGATCGAGTTCGTGTTGAATCAATGCTTCGTTGATCTCGAGTCCCGCGGGAACTCCGTCAACAACACACCCGATGGCTTTGCCGTGGGATTCACCGAATGTTGTAAAAGAAAAGCGGATACCGAAGCGATTCATGCAAGCTCCTTTTTGAGTTTTTTTAGTGCAATTTCTGCCGCCTCTTGCTGTGCGATTTTTTTGCTTTTTCCCGATGCCGATGCATAACGTTTCGCATCAATATACAGTGCAATTTCAAACTCTTTTTGGTGGTCGGGTCCTTTGCTGCTGATGAGTTTATACTCCGGAGTAACGCCAAAGTGGGCTTGTGTGAGTTCTTGCAGAGAGGTTTTGTAATCTTTAAACAGAGATTCCAAAGAGATCTCCTGGTAATTTTCCTCCAAGAGTTTTACGGCAATGTTAGCCACCGTTTGAAGCCCCGCTTCCAAATAGATGGCACCCATAACCGCTTCAAAAGCATTGGAAAGCAGCGAAGACTTACTGCGTCCGTCATTGTTCTCTTCGGCGTTTGACAAAAAGATGAAAGTTCCGAGCTGCAGTGTATTGGCCAGTTCGGTAAAGCTGCTTTCATTCACCAATGAGGCCCGCATTTTAGAGAGCTTGCCTTCGTCGTGTTGGGGAAAACGTTGATAGAGGTATTCGCCGACAATCAGATCCAGTACGGCATCGCCGAGATATTCGAGGCGCTCATTGTTGTAAGGGTGCTTATAGCTTTTATGCGTCAGTGCCTCAACAAGGAGTTGTTTATCTTTAAATGTGTAACCAAGGTTTTTTTCTAAACGTTTAAGATGCTCCATGACCGTCCTTTTTAAATTGTTCTGCTTTTTGTCGCGCCATTTTATCACAACGTTCGTTTTCTTCATGACCGTCATGCCCTTTAACCCAAAAAGCTTTGACGTTGTGCATACGGCTTACCTCAAGATATTCTTGCCATAAATCAGGGTTTTTGACTTTTTTAAAGTTCTTTTTCACCCATCCGTCAAGCCAGGTGTTAATAGCATTGACAACATAAGAAGAGTCAGAGTAGACATCAATATTACAGGGCTCTTTGAGAATTTTAATGCCTTCAATCACTCCGCGAAGTTCCATGCGGTTATTGGTGGTGTAAGGTTCGCCGTCACTGAGAAGTTTCTCATGGTCTTTGTAGCGGACAATAGTGCCGTAGCCGCCGGGTCCGGGATTCCCCAAAGAGGAACCGTCACTAAAAAGTGTAATTTTCTTCAAAAGAGTCCTTTGTTAATAGCATTTCCGGCATGACAGAGTCAATGCAGTGGCAGTTGGGGCACCGCTGGAACGAAAACGGGAAGATATGTTTGCATTGTTGACACAGGTACTCAAATTGTAAGCAGGCACCCTGTTGACGGGAATGTTGCAGCTTAATGAGAATGTCCAATTCAAAAATGGTACTGGAGTTGGCAAGTTCAAACGTCCCTTTGGCGGTAAAGAGTTCACGAAGGTAGGTATGAGCGCTAAGTGTTTCCATATCGAGTTTTTCATGAGGCAAGTGCCATAAAATATCACTCACGCGTGCGAAATCGGCAGGTTTGAGATGGCTCCATGCCAATGCGGCGTCAGTTTGGAACAGGTACTCAAAGACCAAATAGGCAAGGGAGTTGCTCTGTGTATAAATGGTGAGTAGCTTTTGTGTTTTTTCCTCTTGGGAGAGGTGCTGCTGGAGAAGGTAGGCGCATTCAAGGTAGCGCTTTTCATGACTTATGGCTTCATCAAGTTCCTGCAGCGGTTCGAGTACATCAAGGGCCTTTTTATACTCTTTGAGACGATCATATACCAAAAGAAGTGCATAGAGGGCGTTGGGTGTCCGTGGTGCATGTTTTAAAACTTTTAAAAAAATCGCTTTGGATCGTTCCAGAAATCCCGCTTTAAAGTAAGCGGTCCCCAGTAAAATGGCAATGTTCTGTTGTTGTTGTGTGTTTTTCTCGACTTCAAGAATGCTCTGATATATTTCAATGGCTTTGTCATACTCTCCTTGCTGTATGTACGACTGTGCAAGAATGAGCCATGAGCGGTTGGAGACGTTAGCACCGCATATAATGTTTTTGATGTCACCGTCAGAAGAGATGGTGCTGAGATCTTTCATAAAGTTATCTAAATATTTGGAGTCATCTTTGGCTTTGTATCTGCCCCACCAGTAGCTAAAGAAGGTAATCACAAAAATGAGTGCAAAAAATACGATAATCCCAAATAGCGGGTCGCGTGTCTCAATATACAGATTGTTCAAAGGGATTCACTCTATGCTTTTTAACTAATTATACCATCACTTTAGAGGATTCTTGAAGCTTCTATGACGAAGAATGCCAGATTATCTCTTTTAGCATGTGTTCCTCAAAGAGGTATTCGAGTGAAGGTGTTATCGGCAGGGTACAGGTAATATGATGCTTGAAGGAGGGTGTGCAGTGCGGTTGATGCGCCTGAAACGTTTCAAAGTCAGTGCCGACACGTCCATACTGATGGGAAACTTTAGCACTGGTAACGGCAATGGATGCAATGGATTCTCGGTCATCAGAGGGGTGAATCAGCATGATCTCTTCACGATTGTGTGTCACACGAATGACGGGATGGGCAACTCCTGTTTTAAAAAAAGTGAATTGCTGCAGCTCAAAACCTAATAATTTTGCGTTAATAACGGCAACATTAAAGGGCGTCTCTTTGGTCAGAGAGGCGATGCCTTTGGCGGAGATCTCCAAGGGGTAAGGGAGTGTTTTTGGTTGTGACGAACAGCCGTTCAGCAGCAGTAGGCACATGAGTAGTAGGGTGAGTTGTTTCATAGTGAGAGTATAGCATTTTTGAAATAATAAATCCGATGGTGAGCGCAGTGCCCACCGTGCTTAGGCGCGACCTGAAACCATACCGTAGATGGTCATCGGTTTGAGAGCATAGACCTTTAAGAGCCACCAGATCCAGCGTTCTTTGGTAGGATCCAGCGGAAATGAAGGTGTCGGTTTTTTGGTCCAGTTAAATTCGGCAAGCATGACGGTACCGATACTGGTGATAAGAGGACATACGGTATAGCCGTCATAAGCTGCGGGAAGTGTCGGTTTTTTCTCCATGGCCGCAATAAGATTTTCTACGACAACCGCATACTGTTTTCGAGCACTGCCTCCGGTTTTACCCATAGGAACGGCAGCAACATCACCCAGACAGAAAACATTTTTATATTTGACATGCTGCAGGGTCTCTTTGGTGACCGGAACCCAGCCTTTTTTAGAGCCGATTTTGGAGTTTGCTACAACGTCAGGTGCTTTCATCGGTGGCGTAACATGAATAAAGTCATACTTTTTTTCTACAAGTTTTGACTTGTTGATTGTGGCAAACTCTTCAATATCTTCGTCCCATTCGCCCTTTTCGGTCCAACTGTGTTTAAAGGTGGCAATTTTGGCATCGGTATCGAGCTTCACGAGATTGTGTTTATAGTGCCACTTAAAGCCACGATCTTTAAACTGCTGTAAAATGGCTTCATGGTATTCAGGAACTCCAAACATCTTGCCGCCGTTTGGTAAAAAAACAAGGTCAACTTTATCGCGTACTCCCGCCTCAACCAAACGTGAATGCATGAGATAGATCATTTTTTTAGGAGCACCGCCGCATTTAATGGGGGTATTGGGGTGGGTAAAGAGAGCCTGCAGTTTCTCCGGTCCCGTATGTGCTTTCGCTTGTGCAATTAATTCTTGCATTCCTTTCCATGTGTCAGCCGCACCGTCTCTAAAGTAGACGGAGTAGACGCCGTTTTTACCCACTTTTTCTTTAACAACGGCATTGTCCGCTCCCGATGAGGTAATGACCCCTTCAAGACCTTCAATAGCTCCGTAGTCAAGCATGAGACCGGTAGCTACGACCAGGTAGTCGTAAGGTACGTTCTGCCCGCCGGCCGTAGTGACGCTGTTGTTGTCCGGATCAAAAGAGACAACGGCATCTTTAATCATGGTGACATTATCGGGTGTGTGATCATCGCGGTTGTAGATAATATCCTCTTTTTCCCAGACGCCGGCACCGACAAGGGTCTGTCCGGGCTGGTAAGAAACCGATGTCGGATCGGGTTCAATTATGGTAATATCGGGATTGGAGAGCGTTCGACTCAATTTTGCAGCGACCGCCATTCCAGAAATACCGCCACCCACAATAACAACTTTTCCGGTAGCATCTGATGCGTGAACTTCTGTAGCACTTCCTGTGCCTGCCAGCATTCCGGCGGCCAATGGCGAGACCGCTAAAAACTTCATGGCATCACGACGCGTCATGCTGCCTTCGTGCTTTTCAATATCTGAAAGAATCTCTTCCAATAAGTTATCCTTATGCATTTTGTCAACCTTGTGTGTGTTTTAATAATTTACTATTTTACATTGTGAATCTAAAACTATCCTTGCGCCGATAAAAAGTTTAGTAAATTCGCCCAATTATCATCTGGATTGATACATTTTCACCATATTCGTTTCGATTAATGGTATAAGAGCAGGTAAGTTTCTGCTCTTTCGGAAACGGGATATGTTGTCGAAAGGCGATCATTTGGTGGGTTACGGCAGTATGATCGCGAAAGGATAACTGTAAGCGGGAGTGAGCGTTGTCAGTTCCGAAATAACTGATATGATGCACCAGAGTCTCTTTGGCAAGAAATTGAGGACGGGGGTTGCCTTCTCCATAGGGCTCAAAAGATTCTAAAATATGTAAAAGCTCAAAGTCAATAGTGTCACCTTTTAATTCACCGACAATGGCTTCTGACTCAAGGAAGTCGGCAGGGTCTATTGTTGCGGCTTGCCGATTCAGCGCTTCTGTAAAGGGGGCAATGTTTTCCATGCGAAGCGATAATCCGGCTGCCATCTTGTGCCCGCCAAACTTCTCTAAAAACGTAGCCTGTGTTGTCAAAAGCGCATAAATATCGACATTACCGATACTGCGAGCACTCCCTTTGGCAATACCCTGATGAATGCTGAGTACAATAGCGGGTTTTGAAAAACGTTGCACCAGACGGGCAGCAACAATACCGACAACGCCCTCGTTCCAACCTTCCGAAGCAACGACAATGATGGGGTCATCGGAATTTACATGTAAAAGAGCCTCTTCCGTGAGATCTGCCTCGGTACGTTTGCGTTGTACATTTAAGGCACTCAGTTTTTCAAAATGCCTGTATGCCTCTTGGGGTGTTGATGCCGTGAGAAAGTGAAGGGCTAGAGCAGCATCGTCGAGGCGGCCGGCTGAATTGAGCCGCGGTGCTATCTGAAAGGCAATATCCTCGGAGCTAATGGAGGATTTGTTAAGAAATTCACGAATAACGACAGAGGCGGGGCGGGTGGCGTGGTGCATCTGTTTGAGTCCGGCTTGAACAATAGCACGATTAATGTGGGTTAAGGGCATGACATCGGCAATAACAGCGAGCGCTAAGAGATCAAGGTATTCACTCATATTGATGTTACGACCAAGGGTTCGTTTGAGTAGCGCCATGAGGAGCCATGCAACCTGTGCACCGCAAATATCTTTAATGGGGTAGGGACACTGCGGCAGTTTCGGATTGACAATAGCGTATGCATCAGGCAGGATGTCAGAAGGAGTATGGTGGTCGGTAATAATTAAATCAATCTGACGTGCTTTACAGAGTGCTGCGGCTTCAACGGCACTGATGCCGTTGTCTACCGTAATAATAAGGTCGGCATCAATTCGTTCAAGCACGGAGGCAGAGATACCGTAACCGTCATGAAAGCGATTGGGAATGGTGACACTAAGCGGGTAGCCAAGGGTTTTAAAGAAGAGCGTAACAATGGCACTTGAGGTAACGCCGTCAACATCATAATCTCCTACTAGGGCGATACGCTCTTTGTTGCGTATGGCGTCGGCAATGCGTTGCGCGGCACGTTCCGCATTGAGTAGCAGCGCTGGATCGGGAATATCTCGGAGTGTTTTAAAGCCGTCTTGAAATCGCCGAGCAAGTATCTTTTTAAGATCTTCTTTGTCAATGTGAGGAGGTTCAGAGTTGTTTAGCATGGTGCAGCGTGGCATTGACAAAAGCTAAAATTGCCGGATTTGGCGTTTGCAGACGGGAGGTAAACTCCGGATGGAACTGTACCCCCAAAAACCAAGGGTGATCTTGAACTTCAACGGCTTCTATGAGACCGTTGGATTCTCCCGTAATAATCATACCGGCATTCTCAAGAGCTTCCCGATAATGGGGATTGGCTTCGTAACGATGACGATGACGCTCATAAATGGTGGCTTTATTGTTGTATGCGGCACGCAAAAGAGAGCCTTCTTTGGTATCGCACGGGTATTGCCCCAGTCGCAAGGTTCCGCCCATGGGAGATTCATGCGTTCGAATTTCCGTGTGTCCGGACTGGTTCATAAATGTGTCAATCAGATAGATAAGCGGATGAGACGTTTTGGGATCAAACTCGACCGAATTCGCCCCTTTGAGCCCTAAAACATTGCGGGCATACTCCACCAGAGTCAATTGCATACCCAGACAGATACCGAGGTAGGGAAGTTTGTTAATGCGGGCATATTCAATTGTCGAAATTTTCCCTTCAATACCGCGTGCCCCAAAGCCGCCTGCAACCAAGATGGCATCACAGTCACTCAGTAGCGCTTCAGCCCCTTTGCTCTCTACTTCTTCACTGTCAATCCAGCAGATATCGACCTTTGTGTCAAGGTGTGCTCCGGCGTGAATCAGTGCTTCAGTCAATGATTTGTAGGACTCTTTGAGCTCAAGATATTTACCGACAAAGCCAATGACAATACGCTCGCTTGGAGCGACAATTTTTTTCACCAGCGAATCCCATTGCGTCATATCGGGATGCAGTTCGCCGAGTTCAAGTTCTTTGGCAATAGGGGTTAAAATATTTTGTTGTAAAAAACTCATGGGAACGGCATAAATAGTCGGTGCGTCCAGAGCTAAAATGACACTGTCTTGTGCAACATCACAGCTCATTGCGAGTTTTTTTCGGAATGTTTTGGGTAGCGACTCTTCGGAACGGGCAATAATCATCTGCGGCGTAATCCCGATACGGCGCAACTCTTGTACCGAATGTTGTGTCGGTTTACTTTTATGCTCACCGGCCGCTTTAATATAGGGTATAAGCGTGACATGAATAAAAAATGTACCCGCAACGTCTTCATCGTGCTTCATTTGACGGATCGCTTCCATAAAGGGAAGTCCTTCGATATCGCCGACCGTTCCTCCCAATTCGACAACAAGCAGGTCATGCCCCATTCCCGCCTGCTTGATGCGATGGACGATTTCGCCGACAATGTGCGGTACGACTTGAATGGTCTGTCCCAAATAGCCACCGGCGCGTTCCCGTTCAATAACAGAGCTGTAGACCTGCCCGGTAGTAAAATTACTGCTTTTTAAAAAAGAGGCATCCAAAAAGCGTTCATAGTTTCCTATATCGAGGTCGGTTTCGGCACCGTCTTCGGTTACAAAAACTTCGCCGTGTTCGAGGGGACTCATGGTTCCGGGGTCAACATTAATGTAAGGATCAATTTTGAGCATACCAACATTCTTACCGGCGTGCTTCAGAAGTGCTCCCACACTTGCTGCAGTAATTCCTTTGCCCAAGGAGCTCAATACTCCACCGGTCACAAATATATATTTGGTCATTTTGTTCGTCCCCTGTCACATGTCATGTATGGTAATGCTTGAAGGGCAGATTATATACTATCTACACTTATAAAATCTAAAGGAAGCTGGAACTTATCGGCGTAGAAGTCATTTTAGAGGCTATCTTAAAGGGGGTTTATTATATACTATTAGCATTAAAAGGTGAAACGAGATAATGGATTTAGCACTGTATTACGGATTATTTGCTCTCACTCTTTCTGTTGTCATTAATTTAATGTTGAAAAAGATGGGTATTTCTCAAATTATTGGCTACATTATTACCGGAACCGTTCTGGTATATGCGTTTGATCTGCACCATTTGACAGACTCTCATGTCTTGGAGCTTATTGGTGAGTTTGGTATTGTTTTTTTAATGTTTACGATCGGCTTGGAAATTTCGCTCGCCAAAATGAAGCAGATGCGTCAAGAGGTCTTTTTTAACGGTTCCCTGCAGGTAGGAGTGACGACGGTATTGTTTTACCTTATTATTCACTACCTCTTTGGGATTGATATGATTTCGTCACTTATTGTGGCTCTGGCGCTCTCCCTCTCTTCGACGGCCGTAGTGCTGACCCACCTGAAAAACTCCAAAGAGATTCATCTGCCCTATGGCCAGCGATCTGTAGGTATTTTAATTTTTCAAGATCTTGCCGTCATTCCTATTCTTCTGTTTTTAGGATTTTTAACATCAGAAGAGATGTCGCTTCAAGCGGTGTTGATAGAGACCGTTTTAAGTGCAATAGTGGTACTGGGACTGCTGTTTATCTTGGGGAAGCGTGTAATGACATGGATGTTACGCTTCTCTGCAGAAAGCGGTGTGGAAGAGCTTTTTATGGGTTCGGTATTTGTTATTGTCTTTGGTGCCGCACTTTTTGGACACAGTATGGGATTTACCTACTCCTTAGGTGCCTTTGTCGCCGGAATGATTATTGCTGAAACACGCTACCATCATAAAGTTGAAGCCGATATTGCCCCGTTTAAAGATCTATTGCTGGGTGCCTTTTTTGTAACGGTAGGCATGAAGATTGATTTGGAGTATTTCTTTTCACATATCGGTACGATTGTCATGTTGCTTGCGTTGGTCTTTCTCATTAAAGCCATTGTTATTTTTGCAACGCTTATGATTACCTCTCCTCGTGACACATCATTAAAAAGTGCTTTGGCTATTTCACAAATCGGTGAATTCTCTTTTGCAATTCTGGCGGTAGCAAGTACGTATCGTTTACTTGAACCTGATCTGATACAGACGCTGATTTTAATGGTGGTTGTCTCCATGATTCTTACACCGTTTCTTATTGCCAAGGTAAATGAAATTGTGATTCGCGTCTTTAAGGAGAAGGTCTATGAGAATAATTTTGCCGCGTTAAAGCAGCGCAAAAACCATGTTGTACTGTGCGGCTATGGTACCAGTGGCAGGTTTATTGCGCAAAAATTGGAAAAACGCGACGTAAAGTATTTGGTTGTTGATAATAATCTTAAGCAACTGAAATGGGCGGTACGGGACGGCAAAGAGGCCTATTTTGGTGATCTCTCTAAAAAAACCATGCTCGACGCACTGCATATTGAAGATGCGGCAACTGTGATTCTTGCTGTCGACAACCTTGAAAAGAAGCGGCAGATTTGTGAAGCGATGACACAATATACCCATAATGTAAACTTGGTGGTGGAGGTACGGAGTCAGGCGGAGAAACGCTATCTCTCGAGCTGTCGCATCTCTACGCTTATCAATAGTAAAAAAGAGGTAGCTAAAATTATTGTTGAGGCAACATTGCGCTGTGACTTAGAGTAGCGCAAACTTTTTTTGCATGCGCTCGGCGACATTAAGAAATTTGTCGCTGTTAAGATGGTGCGACTCAAGAAATTTCTGAGCCTTTGCAATGGAGTGTTCGCTGAACTGTTCTTTGAGATTGACTGCCAATCGGACGGCACGTAATGCAATGGAGAGTTTCTCCACAATAAAAGACGGGGTGTTTTCGCCATCGAGCGTGCGCATGCATTCAATAAAGATATCTTCAAAATTCCAATGTTCAAAGAGTAGCGCATTGACTTGAGCCGTACTCATATTTACATGTAAATTTTCAGCTACTCGAATCTCTTTGTGTGTTGTTAAATCTTCTAAAAAGGCTTTTTTGTCTTTATGCTCAATAATGTTTTTAGCAATCAAGATGGCTCCGGTTTCCATTAAAAATGCCATGGGCACCAAGAGTTTGGCTTTTTCAACATCAATCCCCATATACCATTGAAAAATAAAAGTGCTTTGAATGGTACAGATATCGGCGAAGGTACGATTGTCAATACCGTAAGGAGACATATCAATGGTAAAGCGCTGTTCCATTGCCGACTTCAGTGCCATGGCACGAATGGTGGCGGCACCAAAAAGGGTGGTTGCCTGTAAAATAGAGCTAATTTGTTTAGAGAAACTGTACAGCGGAGAGTTGGCACTGGCTAAAATATTGGTAGTCAGTGCCGGATCACTCTCAATAATGGCTACCACTTCGTTAATGTCGGGATGTTCGTGTTGTGCAAATAAAGATTCGAGTTTTTGAACGGACTCCGGTAGAGGCGGCAGTTTCTCTACCTGCTCCATAATGGGGACATACGGCATATTAGTGTACTCCTTGATGCTCTTCGGTGACGAGCCATTGCAAATAGTTGATTGACCATGTCAGGTCCGTAAGGGCTTCAGCAATACCCGGCTGAGGTGTTTGCAGGTTGTTATTGAGCTCTTGGAGCCGTTGTTTTAGATAGGTTGCCATGCTGTAATAGGTGTTGAACGAGTGTTCGTCCTGAACTTTAAGGATCTCTGCTTCAAGCGTTGCGGTAAGCTCTGTTTCATTGGGGAAAATATTGCCGGCTTTGCGAAGGGTGCGTTGCACTTTTTGCAGATGTTTCATATCGAGCTTGAACATCTCCTGCATTAATTCCCCCGCGATCCCGGTTTTACGGCAATGGAGCCGTTGCGGCACAGTGGGCACTCTTCTGGTGTGTACATGGCAAAATCAAAATCGGCCAGTGCAAAAAACGGTGTGGTATCGGGAAGTTTGCAGTTATGTTGACGTGTTGTGTTGCCATTTTCGCGTTGGCAAAAGCCCCGATTGGCCAGCGCTGCAAAAGCGACTACTTTGCCGCCAAGCCGCTCAATAACAGCGGCCGCTTCCATGGCGGAGCCGCCGGTGGTAATAATATCTTCACAGATAAGTACTTTCTCGCCTTTGGAGACATCAAACCCGCGTCGAAGGGTCATGGTGCCATCAACGCGTTCGGCAAAAATAGAGCGTACGTTCAGTGCGGATGCCAGTGCGTATCCGGCAATGAGACCGCCGAGTGCCGGTGCGCAAACGGTATCTACCGTTATGCCGTATTCTTGAATTTGAATTGCTAAAGCTTCTGCAAGCGTTTCGGCAGTACGTGGATTTTCCAATACTTTTGCCGATTGCAGATAAAACTGCGAATGGTTGCCGGAACTCAGTTTAAAATGCCCTTCCAAAAGAGCATCCGCATCCATGTAAATGTGTTTGACGTCCATTGTCTAGACCGTCATAATAGATTGTTCTTTGTCTTTGAGGATCTCCTCAAGCTTGGCGATATGGCTATCGGTAATTTTTTGAATATGCTCTTGTGCCGCTTTAGATTCGTCTTGAGTAATCTCTTTTTCTTTTTCAAGTGCTTTAATTTTATCGTTGGCTTTTTTACGATCGTTTCGGATGGAGACTTTGGCCTTTTCTCCCATGCTTTTCATCTTTTTAACACTCTCTTGTCGCTGCTCCACGGTCATCGGCGGGAAGAAAAGTTTAATCTGTTCACCGTCATTGTTGGGATTGACGCCAATATTGGCACGGGCAATAGCGCTCTCAACATCACCTAAAATATTTTTTTCCCATGGAGAGACGGTAATTGTTGTAGCGTCGGTAGCGAGAATAGTTGCTACCTGTGCCAATGGAGTAGGTGTACCGTAATACTCTACCATCACAGTATCTAAAATACTCACCAGCACCTTTCCGGTACGCAGTGATTTAAATTCATGAGTCATATGCTCAATAGAAGATTGCATATTGGATTCGCACTCGCTGTATATTTCGTCTATCATAGGTCCTCTTTGTATCGATCTGTTATAAAGTTACAGATGAATTGTAGCAAGAAATGTTTTAATCCCAAAACAAAACGTGAAAATACAAGCAGGATGCTTGTATTTTAGGGGTTAGTTCGAAGTATTGGCTTCAGAAACCGGCATCTGGGTATGCGGTGTCGCTTCTGTGGCTGCAGGAGCTGACGTAGTTACATTCTTCTCTACGGATGCGGCAGGTGCTTCTGCTGACGGTACACTGACGGGAGTTTCGTGCGTCGAGGGGATACTTGGAGCAGGGATATTGGTAGGCTCTACTACGGTATCTACAACGGATTTGGTATGTTCTTCCCCATAGTAATAGCCAAGTGCAATAGTGTTGGCAACAAATAAAAAACCGAGAAAAAATGTTGTTTTAGCCAAAAAACTTCCCGGTCCTTTTGCTCCAAATACCGATTCGTTAGAACCGCTGTATGCACCTAAACCGATACTTGAGCTTTTTTGAAGCAGTACAACAATGGTGAGTACTACTACTAAAACAATCTGCGAAATTAGCAAAAAGCCTGTCATAATTTAGGATCCTTTACATATATAAAAAGTGGCGAATTATATCAGAAAAATCTTTGTTATATTATTAAGAACACTTAAGGTATAATTTCAAAAATATACTAGAGGATGCCGATTGTGAAGACGTTGATGATAATAATCGGGGTGTTTGTTCTGCTACTGCTGCTTTTTGTGGCCCCTTTTATTGTGCCGTCATCGACAAAAGAGAGCAGTAAAGCGCTGGTTACGACCTCCATTTTTCCTTTGTATGATATTTGTAAACAGATCGCCAAAGAGCGTGTTGATGTGATGATGTTGATTCCGTTTGGAGTGGATATTCACACGTTTGAGCCCTCACCCAAAGAGCGTATTGCGTTACAGAAGAGCCGACTTTTTATTTATAGCGGAACGCATCTTGAGCCTTGGACCAGAGGTCTTGAGGGGAATAACAGTATCGACATCAGTCGTTATGTGAAACTTCGGACTCTTTCTGATGATGACAACTGCTCTGATCATCATCATCATGATCACGAGCAGCATCATTATGACCCGCACTACTGGCTCGATATTGACAACATGATAATAGCGGCTCGAGTCATTACGGAAAAACTTTCTGTGCTTGACCCCCCTTCACAAGCCTACTTTGAAAGCAACTTGAAAACATACATTGCGACACTGGAAAAATTAAAACAGGCCTACAAAGCTACACTTTCTACATGTAAGAAAGATTTTATTATTGTCAACCATAATGCTTTTGGATATTTAGGCAGTGAATATCACTTTCATATTGCTTCATTGAGCGGATTTTCAACCGATGCACTGCCGAGTGCCAAGAGCATGAAAACGTTAATTGATACCGTGAAGGAGCATCATGTGAATGTTGTCTTTTTCGAGCCTTTCAGCAGTGAACGGTTAATGCAAACCGTTGCCAATGAGAGCCATACGAAGGTTGCTGTTTTGCATCCTTTGGCAAATATTACCCGCGCGGAAGTAGCTGCTCAAAAAAGTTATAACGATATTATGCGAGAAAATCTTCAAAAATTATCGCAGGCTTTGGAGTGTGAATGACCTTTCACGTTCCTGTATTTGAGACGAAAGAGATCTCGTTAAACATTGGGGGCCATCGGGTGCTTCATCGGATATCCATGCAAATTTTCCAAGGGGATTATGTTGCTATTATTGGTCCCAATGGAGGGGGAAAAACAACCCTGATTCGTATTTTATTGGGGCTGCAGCAAGCAACATCGGGGGAGGTACTGCTGTTTGGAATGAAACAAAAAGCATTTACGGCATGGCATAAAATCGGCTATGTTCCCCAGAGGGCGACTCAAATAGATACCAATTTTCCTGCAACGGTGTTGGAGGTTGTCATGATGGGACGTATTCCCAAGCGAACATTTTTTGGTATGGAGCGCAGTGTCGATCGTGACATTGTTCACGACATCATGCTGAAAATGGATGTGCTTGATCTAAAAGACAAACTAATCGGTACACTTTCGGGGGGACAGAGACAGCGGGTGATGATTGCGCGGGCGTTGGCATCTGAGCCGGAAGTTCTTATTTTGGATGAACCCAATACCGGGGTTGATGTTGTATCGCAAAAGCGTTTTTACGACCTGTTGCGTCAGCTCAATAAAGAGGAGCAGATGACCATTGTGTTTGTGACGCATGACGTCGGCGTTATTGCTGATGATATCGGCAGGCTTTTTAGTGTGAATGAAACACTGTTTACATGTAATAACCCCAAAGAGGCCATAAGTTGTGAAGAGATGAGCCGGCTGTACGGTATGGATGCACACTTGATTCGTAATCACCACCATCACTAGGAAGCGTCATGGAAATTTTTGAATATGACTTTATGCAACGTGCATTTATCGCTGGGATTATTGTTGCCGTTATTGCCTCTGTAGGCGGATCATTTGTTGTTCTCAAGCGCTATTCGCTTATTGCTGAAACGTTGGCACATTCTGCTCTGGTCGGTGTGGCCATTGGTCTGGTCGCCGGTGTTTCGCCCATTGCGGTAGCCGTGGGATTGGCGCTTATTAGTGCGTGGAGTATTGAATATCTACGGTCGTATTTCAATATCTATTCCGATTCTATTTTGGCTATTTTCCTTTCGGGTTCTTTGGCGTTAGCCATCTTGATAGTCTCATTGGCGGGCGCTTTTAATACATCGCTGTTTAGCTATTTGTTTGGTTCGATTCTGTCGGTAAGCAACGAAGAACTATGGGTAATGGGCAGTACCGGCGCTGTGGCATTGCTCTTGCTTCTTGGATTTTATAAAGAGTTCTACTTTATTGCATTTGATGAAGAGGTGGCACAGGTAAGCGGACTTAAAGTTGTCTTTTTTAACTTTTTGCTTATAACGATTGTTGCTGTTATTATTGCACTCTCTATTCGGGTGGTAGGCACGCTGCTCATTGGTGCGCTTATGGTTATTCCTACGGTGTCGGCGTTGCAATATCAAAAAGGGTTTGCCGCAACGATTTGGCTTGCACTTTGCTTCTCTTTGGTAGCCGTAATATCGGGCATGTTTCTTTCGTACTACCTTGCGTTGCCAAGCGGTGCGATCATTGTTATGTGTATTTTAGTCATTTTTATCATTTCGTTATTGCTGAATCGGACATCATGAGAGTACACGCAGAGTTTTCACGTTCGGCAGATACCTATGAGCAGTATCATATGATTCAGCAGAAAGTGGTCAATAAGCTTATAGGTTCAATTTCCGATATGCCCCAAAAAATTCTTGATATCGGTTGCGGCAGCGGCGCGGTATTTAAAGCGATAGACTGGGAGTTAGAGCATTTTACGGCACTTGATTTTTCAGAGTCTATGCTCTCAAAACACCCTGTATCAAAAGATATTACATGTAAATTGGCAGATTTTAATGAAGAGGATACTTTGGAAAAAATATCGGGTGACTTTGATCGAATTATTTCGGCATCGGCATTGCAATGGGCGGTACATTTAGATAGGGTTTTTGCTGCCATTGCCGCCTTTAAGGCACCTGTGTCACTGGCAATATTTACATGTAATACTTTTGAAAGTCTCTATAAGTGTGCCAAGCTCAAGCCGATTTTGCGATGTTCGGATGAGGTTATCACATTGGCAAAAAAACATTTTGATGCACACTTTGAGGTTGTGACGTATACGTTGGCATTTGAATCACCTCGTGAGATGTTTCGCTACATTAAAAAGAGCGGTGTGAGTGGGGGACGACGCGTGTTGAGCTACAAGCAGACAAAACGGTTGATGCAAGAATACCCGCATAACTATCTGGAATTTGAAGTACTGTTTATTTGCAATTAAGGAGCTGTTCTTTTTCTAAAGCATAGAGTTCATAGCGTATGGTCTTAAAATGCTCGGAGAGCGTAGGATCAATAAGTTTATAGAGTTCTTCTAATACCCGGGAAGACTCTTGAGTACGTTTATAGTTAGCAATTACAATGCTTTCAAGTGTCGTACGACTCATTTCACTTTCAGTGCTTGGGCGCAGTACATCATTATTGCTGTCGCGGGAGTGGAGTAAGGTTCTTGTATCATCAATATTGCTCTGATGGCGTAGTTTTTTTAATGTTGAAGCGAGGTTTTTGTCATTGTAAGAGTAACGCGCAATATCTTCAATCACACGAATGCCCTCTTTGAGGCGGTTTAGGTTTGCATCTATCACCCGAAGCAGTTCGGGTGACAGATGTTTAGTCGTTGTTGTTTCCAAAGATACCAAAAAGCTGCAGTAAGGCTGTAAAGATATTTAAGAAATCCAAATAGAGTGCAATCGCACCATCTATAGCAGTCTCATAAGCACCGCGAATAATATTTTGCGTGTCATAAACGACGAGCACACTAAAGAGCATAACAATAACGGCTTGAATAAGCACATGTAAAATCGGACTTTGCAATAAGAATATATTTAACAAAGAACCGACAATAACAACGATAACCGCAATCATTAGCGGTTTCCCATAACCGGTAAAGTCTTTGGTGGTCTTAATGGCAAACAGACTCATACCGCCGAAAATAACAGCTGTCATGGCAAATGCATTACCAATAATCATGCCGCCGCCTTCCATGGCCAATGTCATAGCCAACAGTGGGGCGAGCGTAATACCTGTCATAAACGTAAAGGCAAACATGACGGCCAAATTAATACCCGGCTTGTGTTTGACAAAGTGCAATCCTATCAGTAGAGCAATCTCTACAGCAAAAAGAATCCAAAATACCGAATGTATGGCCGCAGCCATCGGTACACCGACATAAGCACCTACAGCACCTGCCATCATTGAAGCGGCAAACAGCTTGTAGGTCTCTTTTACAAAAGCAACCGTCTGAGATTCTGAACGCACACTTTCATACTGGACATGCTCACTCTCTCGGGCATAATCACGATCATATAATCCCATCGTCTTATCCTTTTACTTAATTTTGTGGTTTGATGTAGAACTATAAATTTATATAATGAATGAAGAGTAAATGCAAACTTAGGTAAATATTTACTATTAAAGTTAATATTTTTCCCCAATGAAAAAGAAATTCAACAATTTAGCCGAAAAGTCCTTGACAAAGGGGCGTGATTTTTCTATAATTCCCGTCCACAAACGCGAGTGGCTTTAGGAATAGGGCGACAGGAGAGGCGTTTGAGATCATTGAAAACTAA
>Ga0256840_1001262_pt1 | contig 24296 bp, 27 predicted proteins | sample 355202metaG_FD_185969 | JGI IMG/M metagenome (GOLD analysis project Ga0256840, IMG submission 185969) | Hydrothermal vent microbial communities from Mid Atlantic Ridge, Atlantic Ocean - 355-202 | ecosystem: Environmental > Aquatic > Marine > Hydrothermal vents | place: Atlantic Ocean: Mid...
CTATTTGAAACTCATTAATGCATAACCATCATTTTGATATGCAATCGTATCTAAAAAACTATTAGACGAAATTTTAATAAACGGCAATACCTCAGATTGTTCTATTGCATTATTGGCTAAAGACATAGCACATACTGTTATAGAAATGTTCTTTCGTTTTGAGAGTGCTTTTAGATACTTTTGTGATTGTTTTACATCTGTGACTTCTTCGTCAGGAACAATCATATCAAAATCTTTAGAAACCATAGCTACACATGAACCATGCAATGTTAATGCAGCTTTTACAGTATCTCCTTTTTCCTCAATCATATCTATCGTTTTTCCTATTAACCACATACGACTTTTAACATAGTGAGTATCGCCAGAACTACAATCAAACACTACCTTGTACTCCCTTGCTTCCAAATTCAAAAGAATCATCAAAGCCAATATTATTATTTTCATTTTTTTCAATCTCCAGAAAAAATTTTACTCGCCAAGTCCAAATACATTCGAAAGTGTATTGATGTAGTTAAAATACCCAGCAATTGCAACAGCTTCTAAAATCTCTTTATCACTCCACCCCATTGCTTTGAGCGCATCAATCTCTTCTTTGAGAATTTTATAATTATCTTTTTGTGCTGCTTTTATACAAAAGTTTAGGAGTGCTTTTTCTTTTGCATCCACATCCATAGCATCAACACCTTGCAAAATCTGCTCAATTTTTGCTTCACTCAAACCCAACATTTTTGCGATGTTTTTATGGACATCCACACACATTTTACAGCCATTCTTTTTTGAAACGAGCAGAGCGATTGCTTCTTTTATATCATAAGAGAGCAGTGTTTCATCTAAAAGATATTTTTGAATCATCCCATCTGTTGCAAAATAAATTTTCTCATCAACTGCCAAAAGTTTAAATATCTCGCCCAAAGAGCCTGTCTTTTCTAAAATCGGTCGTGCTTTTTCTTGAATAGCAGGTGCCATCTCTTCAAATTCCGGTAATTCTATGTGTGCCATTTTATTCCTTTTCTTTAAAATCTGCAGGATCTCTAAACTCTATTGTTGGGAGGAAATATGCAGTAATTAATAGTATTGTACTAAAAATAAGTACAACAAGTAAACTATGATTTATAAAATAATCAAATAATTGAGGAGTGCCAAGATCTGGACCCATCCAAACTTTTATATTTGGATAAAAATACGTAAAAACAGCACCTCCGACCATACCACCTAAAACACCAACAAAGGTATCAACTCTTCCCTCAGAAACAGAGACAAAAAAAGCAGACGGACATTTTCCAAGTATCACTAAACCGATGCCAAAAAGAAAAGCACCCAAAACTAATCCTGTCAATAAAATAGGTTTCACGGCGAATGTAGCATAACCAAAATGCACTAGAAAATAAAATCCGACGCTTGAGAGAGCCACTGTAGTCATTGCCATACGAGGCACCAAAGTGTCTTCAAATATCATAAATCCAGCCATCTTCTCAAATTTATCCAAACGAGAATAAGCAATGATTGCCCCAAAAAAGAAACCGATAATTAACACTACAAATACAGAACCATGTCCTTCATTTGCCACTATATGAAACATTGCAACAATTTTATCTATCATCTTTGCACTCCTTTGCTTTATAAAAAAATCTTCCCACCACTACACCTGTACCAAGTGCCACAATAGCGAAAATAATGCCACTCACAGCTAGCTGACTTCCACCTGAGAGAATATGCCCTGCATTACAGCCTCCGGCAAGTCTTGCCCCAAAAACAAGCAAAAATCCAGCGATAAAGCTCCAAAATATTCGTGATTTTACAGAGCTGTTTTTTCTTTTTTTCCAAAGTGTGGGAATAAAACTAATATGAAAACTTTTTGTAAGAAAAATGGATGTAAAAAGTCCGCCAAAAAATGCGCCTATAAGCATTACGCCTTCCCATGCACCAGATTTTTCTATCTGTGCTGTGTATTCATAATGCTCTGCATCCAATCCAAAAAGAATCGTAGAGAGATATGCCACTCCTGTTGAAGCGCCTATGGGACGATTTGCCCCAAAACTTGAAAAGCTAAAGTAAAAAAGCAAACTCATTGCAATTCCACCTATCCACCATGGTATTTGTCTTGGCATTTTAATCCTTTGTATTTAATAATCAAAAAGTGTAAAGTTATACTTTACATTTTGAATTATATGCTATAATACTTAAGAATAAATTATATAGGGAATTTACTTGGAATATAAAATATCAGAAGTGGTTGCCAAGACAGGTATACCAAAATCAACAATCCTCTATTATATTAAAGAAGGTCTCCTTCCTCAAGCAAAAAAGTTAAAAAGTAATGTGCATAGATATAATAATGAGCATATAGAACTCATAGAGTATATTCAGTATATGAAAGAGGAACTAGGTAGCACTAATGAGCAGATAAAATTTACCCTTATGCAAAAAAACAACTCATTTTCAAGTTCTTATTCTATGCTCACACCCCTCATGCAAACACTTAGTGGTATTGCACCTAATGCAAAATATTTTTCAAAAGAGGAGTTTGTTGAACATTATCATATTGAAAAAGACCTTTTAGACAAACTATTGCGTGAAGGCATCATAATGCCTTTACAAGGTAAATATACACAAAAAGAGGCTTCCATTATACACCTTGTTAAAATGTTTTTAGAAGAACATGCGGACTATACAGTACTAAAAGAGTATCTAGAACATGCAAAAAAACTTGCTGAGCTTGAGTGCCAGATGCAGAGAAGCCTATGTAACTTCAAAAAAGAAGATAATTTTTCACAACTGTGGAAAATTATGTTTGAAACACTTTTTACAGCAAAAGATTATATTTTTAAACGCTCCACGTACACAATTTTTCATAAAGTGTTAAAAGATGAGATAGAAATCAAAAAATTCTAAGAATGTGATTTTTTTGTGATATATGAAAATAAAATATATGTTATAATTTAAACTTAAAATTATTATAATTATAAAAAGGATGATGAAAAATGAAAAAAATAGTGGGTATTTTTGCGTTTTCCTTGCTGTTACATGCATCTGCGTCAACAACCGATGCACTGTCATTAGATCAAGCATTACAGCTTTTAAAAACAAAAAACTTAGAAATTAAAGCAGCTAAATTTGATGTTGAAGTAGCAAAAGAAGACATTAATGCCTTATCAGGGAAAAACTGGGGAAAACTGTCTTTTACTCAAGATGTGGCACGATCAAATGATGCGGGAAATGTTTTTGGTTTTAAGCTGACTTCGCGTGAAGCGACATTTAGAGATTTTGGATTTGCTCAATTTGGTTCAATAAATATTGATACACCACCAGATGATTTAAACTATCCGGGTTATAGAAACTTTTTTCAAAGTAAATTAAGATATGAGGTGCCTCTTTTTACAGGCTTTATGATTAGCTCTTATACGGATATCATGAAAAAAATGAAAGAGATAAAATCATTAGACAAGAACAAAGTAATAGCACAAAAAAAATATGAACTCAAAAAAAGTTTTTATGATATGTCACTACTTGATTCTTCTATAAAAAATCTCAATAAAATCTTGGACAATATAAATATATTGGAAAATACAACAAAAACAATGATAGATGTAGGCTACGCAAAACATGTAGACCTTTTAGAAGTCAAAGCAAAAAAAGGAAATGTTGAAAGACTTTTAGTACAGATGAATTCCAATAAAAAACTGTTGTACCACTACATCAGTTTTTTACTGAATCAAAAAATAGACCATATTCAGACACCAAAATCTGAAGTAAAAATGCTCAAAATGAGTGATGAAGAAATTTTACAACATAATGTAGATTTGAAAAAAGCTACAACAGGGCTAAAAATTACAGCAAATATGCTCAAAGTAAGTCAAGCGGCTTACTATCCAACACTAGGAGCTTTTGGAGAAGTATCTACTGCAGATAAAACCTTTTTAGGAAATGCAGATAAACACAAAGCCTATACAATCGGAGCAAGACTAAGTTGGAATATTTTTGACGGTGGTATAGATGCGGCAAAAATTGAAAAATCAAGAATTCAAAAATTAAAAATGCAATCACAAGTTGAACTTGCTAAAAAAGGAATTCTTTTAAAAATTGCTAAAATACGCACACAAATAGAAGAATCAAATGCAGAAATTGCTTCATTAGATAAAGAACTAAATTTAGCAAATGCCATTTATAAAAATTATGAAGACAGATACAAAGAGAAACTCGTTTCTATGAGCGATGTTATCATAAAACAATCGGCTCAAATAGAAAAAATATTGCAGTTACAAATTGCAAAAAACAAAAGAACTGAAAAAATACTTGCACTCGAAAAATTAGCAAACGGAGAAAACTAAAATGAAAAAATTACTACTATTACTAGCACTTGGTATTTCACTTATGGCGGAGAGTTTAACACTTTCAGGAAGTGTCATCTCAGACAATCAAAAGATGATAACGAGTCGTTTTATGGGATTTGTTACACAAGTAAACACAAGTGAAGGCGAAAAAGTCAAAAAGGGACAGATTTTATACAGTATAGATTCTAGAGAAATTGACTCAGCAAAAAGACAGGCTGAACTTTCACTGCAGATGTATGAAAACCAATATACAAATATAAAACTCAACCTTGAGCGGTATAAAAGACTTCTTAAAAAAGATATGGTTTCAAAATATGAAGTTGAAAACCTTCAACTAGCAGCAAAAAACCTTCAAGATATGATAAATATTGCAAAAGCCAGACTACAAGAAGTACAAGACCAATACAAGTACTTACATGTAAGAGCCCCTAATAACGGTGTTGTCGTCGCTAAAAACATAAAAGTTGGAGAAATGGCAATGCCTGGAATGCCAGCAATTGTACTTTCAGATTTAAGTGATTTGAAAATTTCAGTAGAAATTGCAGAGAGTAATTTAAATCTCATTCATCATGGCAAAAAAGTAATTGTAAAAATTCCTTCCATTGGGGTAAAAACCATAGGAACAATCACAGCTATCATCCCAAATTCCAATCCTATGACGCATACCTTTAAAATAAAAGTATCCTTTAAAACATTAAATAAATCTGTTTACCCTGGTATGTATGCCACTGTAAGTATTAACTAGAGGGAGTGAATATGAATCATCATAAACCTTATGAACCTCAAGATATTGCAGGAAAGCTAGCAAAATCATTTATTCGTAATCCACTCACTTTTGTGCTAGGGATTTCTTTGTTTGTCATTGGATATTTAGCTCTAATGATTATGCCTCGTGAAGAAAATCCACAGATGGTTGTCAGTGGTTCTACCGTTATTGTTGCTATGCCTGGAGCCAATGCCAAAGAGATAGAAAAAATCATAGTCCAACCGCTTGAGCGAAAACTCAAAGAGATTAAAGGAGTAGAGCATATATATGGTTCTGCCATGGACAATGTTGGCGTTGTCAATGCGGCTTTTTATATCGGAGAAAAAAAAGAAGATTCTAATCTCAAAATATATGACAAAATCATGCAAAATGCAGATATGTTCCCAAAGGGTGCTATGAAGCCAATTATCAAACCTTTAGATATTGACATTGACATTCCTATCGTTAGTGTTGCGTTTTACTCGCACGATAAAAAGATGAGTCAAACAGAACTCTATGACAAAGTAAAAAAGATTCAACAGCATATAAACGGTTTAAATAATGTTGCAGTTACCGCACTCAAAGGCGGACATAAACACCAGTTCAATATAGAAGTAGATTTAAACAAGCTCTCGGGTTACAACTTGTCTTTGGGGCAAATCAGCAAAGCAGTTCAGGCCGTTTCATACAATGTGCCTGCCATTAAAAATAAAACAAAGAAAAATGTCATCGTTATGCTTGGTGTAAAAAATGCCATCGAAGATGCAAAAGATGTAGGCGACATCATTGTAGCACAGTATATGGGTTCACCGATATATTTAAAACAAGTTGCAAAAGTGACAGATTCTTATGATATTCAAAATTTCAAATCTGCACTCATTAGTAAAAGAGAAAAAAATGGGCAATTTACACCTTTTGAAAATCAAGTAACACTCACAGTCTCAAAACTTCAAGGAACAAATGCCGTCATCATTGCAGATGAAGTAAAAAAAGAGTTGCAAAATTACAAAAGCGAATTGGATAAAAAAGGCATAAGTTATGTCATAACGAGAAATGATGGAGAACGAGCTGACGATGCTGTTAATGAGCTTGTAATGCATTTAGTTTTATCTATTGTTATTATTGCCATTCTTTTAATCTTTGTCCTCGGATGGAGAGAATCACTCATAGTTACCTTGACTGTTCCTGCTATTTTGGCAATCACTTTGTTTGTCGCTTATTTAACTGGGCAGACGATTAACCGTATTACTCTCTTTGCATTCTTACTCTCTTTGGGGCTTTTAGTCGATGCAGCTATTATTGTAATTGAAAACATTCACAGACACTATCACTCTGTTGAATCTGCACATGAGAGCAATGATGAAATCATGGTTAAGGCAACAGATGAAATCGGTGCACCAACAAACATAGCAACACTTGCAATCATTATGACAATGGTACCTATGGCATTTGTCGGGGGCATGATGGGACAATTTATGAAGCCTATTCCCCAAAATGTTCCTGTAGCACTCATTGCTTCGCTTTTTGTAGCTTATATTTTCACACCGTATCTTGCCGTGAGAATTTTAAAACGACCAAAACATGAAAAAGGAGAGCATTAATGTTTAAAAAATTTGAAAAATCAGTATATAATGGTATACAAAGCTCTGCGCAAAGAAAATTTATACTTATTGGAACATTGATAGCTTTCATCATCTCTATTTTGATGATAGCACCGACTGAGATTGTCAAAGCCAAAATGTTACCTGGAAAGAACAATGATACATTTAATATCTATGTAAAACTTCCTACTGACAGTTCTATACAACAAACACAACAGGTGACACAATGCGTAAGCAGTTATGTTACTAAAGAAAAGGAAGTTCGTAATACCGAAGTATTTTTAGGCATGGGTTCCCCTCTTGATTTTGCAGGGCTTATTAAAGGCAGTCAGTTTAAAAACTCTGAAAATGTTGCGGAAATTGTACTTAATCTTACAAAAAAGCATGAAAGAGAAGAACCTTCTTATTTAATGGTGCAGCGTCTTCGTCCTATTATACAAAATAGTTGTGAAAAACTCTACCCAAATACACACATCTCTTTTGTAGAGCCACCTGCCGGTCCTCCAACACTCTCAGCTATTGTTGCAGAAATATATGGAGACAATGCCACGGGTATAAGAAAATTGGCAAAACGGGTTGAGAATGTTTTTAAACATACAAAAGGACTTGTAGATATTGACATCATGGAAGATAACATTTATGATACCTTTGAAATAGTAGTAAATACAACAAAAATTGCAAAATCTGGACTCACTGTCAAGCAACTCAACAATATTTTATACCTTGCTTTTGAAGGCATGGATATATCTGTAAAAAATTCAGATAAATACAGCGACCAAATTCCTATCTTTTTAAGATTGTCAAATAACTCAAGGAGATTTAGTAAAAAAGATTTAAATGCAGTCAAATCAAAGCTAGCTTCGTTAAAATTAATGAACAATAAAGGAATGATGGTTCCTGTCACAGAATTAGTCACGGTTATTCCTAAAAAATCGAACCCGATGATAATGAGTAAAGATTTACACCAAATGACAAATGTTTTAGCTGAGACCGATATGGTTTCTCAAGTTTATCCGCTTTTGGATGCAAGAACTAAAATCATAAATACTTTCAGTGATGAATACAAAGTTGAAAAAACTGGTCTTTTTGATTTGCAACTGACAGATAAAGCAACAGGAAAAGTCTATAAACTCATTTGGGATGGAGAAATGAAAGTAACTATGGATACTTTTAGAGATTTGGGAGGTGCTTTTATTGCGGCACTTGTGCTTATCTTTTTATTGATGGTGATTTATTACAAAAGTTACACATTAAGCGGTATCATTCTCTTAGGTTCTTTTCTTTCTATCATCGGTGTGATATTTGGTCACTTGATTATGGACATATTTACAACTGATACTTTCTTTTTAACGGCAACATCCCTCATTGGTTTTATTGCCCTTATAGGAATCAGTTCTCGTAACTCTCTTTTACTCATTGATTTTACAAAATCATTGATGAGTGAAAAAGGAATGCACAAAGCAGAAGCTATCGCCTATGCAAGTGCTACGCGTGCAAAACCTATCTTTTTAACAGCTGTTGCTATTATGCTCGCTTCCACTCTGCTTGCACAAGATGCAGTTTTTGGCGGGCTTGGAGTTGCTCTTATATTTGGTACGGTTGCGGCAGTTGTAGCCTCACTCATAGTCGTGCCTGTGTTGCTTTACATGTCAGATTTGGAAAGCCATTTTCACTTCCATGAGAAAAAAGCCGTCTCGGTTGAGGATCCTGTCTAATTAGAGAGGATTATCAATCTTTTTTCTATGAAGAGGTTTGTAAATGCAAACTTCTTCTGTATCCACTCAAATGTCTTTTTTGTATAAAAAAAGACATGGGTCGGATCATTTTTATAATACCACGAAGAAAATTCTACATTTTCATCATAAATATCTGTCATCAAATACAATTTCGCATCTTTTTTGAGCATAGATTTTAAAAGTGCAAACTCTTTTGCGGGATGGTAAAAATGCTCTATCACCTCACAAGAAGCGATATAATCATATCTCTTTTTCAAAAGCTCTGTGTCTGGATGAAAATAAGGGTCATACGGAATAATGTCATACCCTTTTTCCTGCATCACTTTGGTAATTATTTGTGAAGTGCCTGCTCCAAAATCAAGCCCTTTTGCCTCTGTTGAAAAATCTTTTTCGATATTTGCAGTGATAGGAGAGACAAATTTTCTATAGCCTGCATCCTCAGCATTGTCATCATGCAGTTTATAGCGTTCTTTTTCTCTGTTTTTATCTGGTAAATCTTCAAAAATAACAAAAATACCATGGCAAGTTGGACAACGGCAATATTTTTGAATATCTTTGTAAAAATATTCTGCATGTGTAAGACACAATGGACAGCTATGTTGCATTATTATTCCTCAATATAATTGTTACTTTACTTCCTTTGTTTTTTCCTCCACTTTCTAAAAAAATCTTGCCACCTAAAAGCTCTGTCATTTTTTTACTTAAAGAGAGTCCTAATCCTGTACCTTTATACTGTTTTTGTTGATTATTTTTCAACTGAGTAAAATCTCTAAAGAGCATTTTTAAATCTTCTGTAGAGATGCCAATTCCACTGTCTTGTACCACTATTTCAACATACTCTTCATCATTACTAAGTTTTATAATAATATACCCTTCTTGCGTAAACTTAATAGCATTCGAAAGTATATTGATAATAATCTGCTGTAATATCTTTGCATCAGAAATAAAAGTTTTTATAGTATAAGAGTGCATATCTAGTCTCATTGTAAGCTTTTTATCCTCAGCTAAAGGAGTAAACATGGTATAAACATTTTCAAGAAGTTTTTTTAAATCTACCGTTTCAAAGTTCACATCCATCTTTCCTGCCTCTATTTTGGCTATGTCCAAAATATCATTAAACATATGAAGTAAATGATGTGCTGAAGATTCTATGCTCCCTATCGCATCTTGTTGTTTTTCTGTCAATTTTTCATAAGTAATCAAAAATTGTGAAGCAGATATAATGGAATTGAGTGGTGTTCTAAGTTCATGCGACATATGTGAGATAAAAGCAGACTTTGCATTTGAGGCAGAAAGCATTTTTTCTATTAAACGAATCCTATCGAGTTGTAATCCCATCATCGTTGCAACAGAAATATAAAAATTTTTTTCATTTTCATCTTCTGTATTTTCTAATAAAAGTGTAATAGAACCGAAATATTGCTTTGAATTTGTATCAAAATCAGTCACATAAATTGCTATAGCACTCTCTTTTGTTTCTGTACAAAAAGCCAAATCCTCTCTTTGTGTAATCTTTTTTATTTCGCTTAAAGAAGTTTTAATACACTCTTCTTGTGTAGTTGTCTGATTAATTGTATTAAAAAGATTAATTAACTGCACAAAACGCTGTAGTCGTATTTTATTCTCTAATTCTAGCATATGCAGTAATTGAGATGTTTTGTGAAGCATACTGTTAAAAGCTTCGGTAAGAAGTGCTATCTCATCATGAGATTTCACTTCTAAAATTGTTGAGTAATCCTGTTTGTCAATAATATTTTGTGTTGCTCTTGTTAAATTTTTTATAGGTATCAGCATGGTTTTTGAAAATCGGATAGATATAAAAAGTATAAAAGGAAGTAATAAAAGTGCAGCATAAAACATAAAATGAATAAAATCATATAAAAAGCCTAAAGCCACATTTTTATCAACTGCATAAACAATAAAATATTTTGTTAAAATTATCGACAACTGTTTATAGGTTACAAGGTATTTGTTTGTAGCAAGATTTCCCTCTTTCTTCTCCAAATTTAAAGACAATGGTAATCTTTTTCCGATATATAACGAATGCGTTTTATTCGTAATGTAAGTATGTATTCCATTTTGTTGTAATAAAAACATATTCAAATTATTGAGATTATATTTTACTATCAATGCCCCTATGCGCTTTTTTTTGTCAAATGTAGCATACACAGGATGAAATATATAAAGATAATTATTTTGGATAGTATATTGGTTATTGTTATTTAAAAGAAACCTAAAATGATTTAAAATGATTTTTTTTTCTGATGCGGCTATAATAATATTATTTTGATTTACAACAAATAGTGAAATATCAAGATTAAAATCTTTCACTTTTTTTTCTAATACAATTGAAATCCTTTTATCAACATCATCCACCAAAATATCATCCATAAGATCCAAAGAAGCCAAAAAAGCCGCCTCTTTATCTATATCTTGCAAATGGTTGTTTATCAAATTTGTTATATATTCAACGCGTTTCGACTGCTGAATAGTGATTTGATGCAAAATCTTCGTTTCACTTAAAAAAAACATATACGCAAGTAAAAGTACAAAAGGAAAAAGGGCAATAAAAAGTGAATTTATTAAAAATTTACGAAACATTACTCTTCATCCTTCCATTGATATAACACTTTAAACATCTTAATATTTTGAGTATTTTCAATATATCCTATAGCACCATTAACTCTATGAACAAACTTTTGCACTGCTCTTTGTGATTCTAACATGATTGGTGGTCGCTTCCCAAGATAATGTTCTTTTATCCAATAGCGTTTTAATTGATTTTCACTCATGTGCAAAATATTTTTTTCAAAGCTCCTTCTAATCTTACTATTAGCAGAAAGGTTTAGTGGTATTACTTTCACATCTTTTAGAAAAATAATTTTCTTAAGATATAACGCACGCAATTCATTGATTGTCATCATCGGCATATTTTTAGAGCTAACAACACTATACTCTTTTGCATTCACAATATTGCAATAAAATAAGAAAAGAACAGTAATTATAAAAAATCTCATCAAAACATCATCGAAAAAGAGAATAATACCTGATTTTCTGTATGTACACTATGAAGTTGATACTCAACTTTACAGGCAATCGGGTACAGAGGTCGATAGGTATATCCTACAATTGCTATATTGTCTTTTTGTGATAATTCTACGCTGTTATATGATTCTAAACGAACAATAGCAGCATGTTTTTTTGCAAAAAGATAAGTTGTTTGTATATATCCGGCATATTTGGTTATCAATGATTCTTTTGATTTTTGTGTACCAAATTCACCCATAACTTTATATTTTTCTTTTTCATAAAGAAGTGAAACTAATGCATAATAACGACGCTTACTCTTTACATGTAAAGGTCCTTCCTTAAAACTTCCTACATTAAACTTAAGATTCAAATCATTTTTAGTATAAGTCACACCCAATCCAAAATGTTCATCTACACTATAATTGTTATAGGTATCATCATCTAAGTTTGCGTTATATTGTCCTATAACATCAATTTGTACAGTATTATGCTGATAGTTAACATATTGACCCAAAAGTCCAGTAGTAAATTTTGGGTAAATAATTAAGCTACTGTAAGGGTTTGAAGTTGTATCCCTTAAAACATTAATAGGTGTTAAATTCCAGAATCCTACAGGTGAATTATATTTACCAAATCGTACCATATAGTTTTCATTAAAAGTATAATCAGCATAAAGTCGTTCTACATGTAAAAATGTATTGTGCTGAACTTTACTTGTCCCGTTTGTGGATGTTTTGAGATAAAGATTATGAAATTCAAACTCTGCCATATAAGAAAATTTGTTCACATGTCCATATCCCAAAAAAGCAATATCATCAAGACTATAACTCTTACTATTTTCTTTATTTTTGTATTGCAAAGAGACATAACCACCCAAATACAAAGGCAAAGACGCTACTTGCACGCCATTGCCAAGAATATAGGGACTAGTATCATTGTTTTGCGCAAACACTATAGAACTATTCAAAAAGAGGATAAATACTGCACTATATAATTTTTGTAATTTTATCATTATAAATTATACCATATGAAGGAAATACTCCTATTTGCATTTCCTTCAAATTTTAAAATATAATACACTATCTAAAACATTAACCATCCAATAAGCCCTATATTATTATTGTCAGATGCATTATTGGTTGTTCCTCCAAAGCGTGTATAATTATTAAATTGTGCAGCCAATTTAATTTTTTGTGTTGGGAGAAAATCTAGCTGTATTGTACTTCCTGTATTTTGTGTACCTGCATTATTTGCATCTGTAATATAATCCAAAGTAACACCATATTTATGTTGATAAAAATAACTTATTTTTCCTTTTGTTGTTGTCAAATTATCGCTGTTCCCATTACTTTGTTTTTCCCATATTCTACTTGCTTCAGCAGTCACTATATGATTACCATTTGTATATTGCCATTCTCCATCAATTGCATAATCTTTAAAAGTGATACTTGCATCTGGTGTTGCAGCATAATAATTACCAATTACTTTTGCTCTTAAATACTGTGTTCCAATCATAAAATAATTTTTTCCAATATTGTGTTGCAATGCCACTCTCGCATACGGAACCGTACCATCTATGTAGTTATATCCTACTTTTCGATTTGCTGCCGTATCTGTTGAAAAATGAAAAATGTTTAAAAAGCCATTTACTTTAGAGCCTTTATATGCACCTATTTCTGTATAAAGCCAATTATTCCACATGCCATAAGCAGTAAGTCCAACGGCATTATCAAGTCCGTCAAGAATTGTTCCCCCATTATTTACACCATTTGTACCGTTAGTTCCTGCGTAAGGGAATCCCCATGCCGATGTTGAATTCCACAAATCTTGTACTGTTGGATTGTTATTGAGTGTTACACCATATTCAACATCAATACCACTCAATTTTGCTGTATTTGCATAACGAAAATCTGTATTGTCCGCACCATATACACCTGCATTATCAAGAGTTGTTTGCACAAAAGCACCAATATTATCAGTAATTTTTCCTCCAAAAAAGATACTTGATTGAGGAATTGTTAGTGCATGATCTTGTGTTGTCGCATGTTTTGGTCGGTTTTGTACAATTTGCACCATTCCTGCAAGTTTAGAGACCAATGTGGTATCTCCCCCCCGTTGTTGTATAGCCATGGAGTTTAAAAGAGCGACCAAAATCATTCAATTCTGGAAAGATTGTATGACATGCTGCACATTTCAAACCTGTTTGTCTTGCAAAGCTTGGTATTGCATAAGCACTTTCTTGGGCAATAACCATCAATGCACATCCTGATATTATATATTTCAATGAAGTTTTCATAACTTCTCCTTTTTATTTTGAATTACAATATTATATTAATGATTTATGAAGATAGTATGAAGATTTTCTTCATACTATCTTCATAAATAGATTTTATACTTCCACAAAAAAACAAAGAAACACTATGCAGATTTCCATCATATTTAAAGCGCTTCGAGCATCCAAAATAAAGACAGCACTTATCTATTTAAGCTTAAGTGTGACACTTGGCTCCATCTTTCTTATCACTTCTATTTCGCAAGGTATTATCTCTATGTATTCTAATATGCTACAAAATGATGGTGATATTATTGTCACACAAGCAAAAATATCAGATACCTTTTTTAGTAATGTCAATATCTCTTTATTACAAAAAATCAAAAAAATTGATGGAGTGAAAAACATTTCAGCACTTATAGTTGGTGCTGCTCCGGTAAATACTTTACCTATTGTTGCCATTTACGGAGTCAGTCATAATCTTTTTCAAAAATATCAGCTAATTTGGGGAAGATATCCAAAAAAAGGTGAAGTCATTGTTGGGCAATCTATTGCAAACAGATTAGGAAATAGCAAATCTCTCACCATATCAGATAGTGCTTTTAGAGTTTCAGGTGTTTTTCAAAGCTCCATAGGCTTTGAAAATGGTGGAATTATCATGCCTCTCCAAAGTGCACAAAAGATTTTTCACAAATCAGCATCTCTGTTTTTAATCAATAGCAATTTAAATAAAAAAAACACAACGCTCATTAAAAAGATACAAGCAGTTTCATCAAAAATAGATGTAAAATCAACACAATCCTTTCTGAAACATTACAACCAATTTAACATTATTAAAAAGTCCTCCTTTGCTATCTCTTTCATTGCTTTTCTTATGGGGCTGATTGCTATTGGATCTATTATGAGTATCACAGTGATACAAAGAAAAGATGAGTTTGGGATTATGAAAGCACTTGGAATTTCTTCAAAAAAAATTGTCTCATTTGTTATTTTAGAAGGTGTCATTATAGGACTTGCTGCTTTTGTAACTGCTTATCTTTTTTCAAATCTTATTCTCATCCTTATAAAACACACCGATACCTTACAGGGCTATGTCAATGGGACAATAGACTTCTGGCTTGTTTTATCTCTCTTTTTTACAACACTTGCTATTACAATTTTAGGGTCTTTGCTGCCCGCTTATCAAGCACTAAAAATCGACCCTGCAACACTTATTCAAAGAGGAAATTAAATGTTACATGCAGAAAATATTACACATATATATGGGAATGAAGAAGTTTTACATAATGTTTCACTTTCTCTAAAAAAAAGCTCTTTAACTGCAATTATCGGTGAGAGTGGAAGTGGTAAATCGACACTCTTGTCAATTCTTTCTACTTTGTTACAACCTACTTCTGGTGTAGTTAGCATACTTGAAACAAACATAAAAAATATACAAAACATTGATACATTTAGAAACAATAACATCGGTTTTGTCTTTCAGTTTCATTACCTCATCAACTATTTAAATGTCATAGACAACATTACTTTAGCTATGAATCACAAAGATAATACATATCTTAAATCACTCCTTATAAAATTAGGTATAGAAAATATAGCAAACAAGTATCCTTACGAAATTTCAGGAGGACAAAAACAAAGAGTAGCCATAGCAAGAGCGCTCATCAACAAACCAAAAATAATTTTTGCAGATGAACCAACAGGAAATTTAGATTCCAAAAACTCTAAAAATGTATTTGACTTATTCAAAAACATTACACAAACCGAGGATGTTACTGTTGTCGTTGCGACACACGACCTACAAAATGCACAAAGTGCAAATATTATATACGAGATGAATGATGGACATATTTCAAACTACAATTAAAAAACACTTTTACATAGCAATGGGTTTTCTCATAGTCGGGCTTGGTTTCGGCTTTTTGTATTCCCTAAATTTACTGGGCTATACTAGTAATGCACCACTACTCAATCCTACAAGCGTGCGTTCGGTGCATATTACACTCATGTTATATGGCTTTATCCCTTTTATGCTTTCACTCCTTCCTTTTTTACTGTTACACAAAGATTTAGGAGTAAATCGTAAGGCTCTACGCTACATAGAAATTTACGCAACACTTTGGTATGTAACTCTCTTTAGCATGATTCTTAGTTTATCAATGGGTGTCCTCAGAGGGCTTGCTTTTTATGATTTTCATTATAGCCTCAACTTCTTCCTTGCTTTTAGCGGTATTTTTTATATTTTGGCACTCTATGAATATATCAAAATGTACACCATAAAACCATTATGGGTAAAAATCAGCATTTTTGTTGTTGTAATTTCTCCTTTTTCACTGCTCTTTTTAATGAACCCAGTGGTTGGACAGGTTGAAGCAACCATATCCGGACCGTATGGTGACAATACTCTTGGTATGAGTCTCGCACTTATTCCCATATATTACCTCATTTTTAAACTTCTTTCAAAAGATACATTTGTACCACGGTGGCATATATTATGGATTATTCCTGCCATTTTTTATGCAATATCTGTTTTGTATCGTCTCTTTATTGCTCAACTCAGTTACGAGCAGGAGTGGTTTTTTCAATGGCTTAGTTTGCTCTACATCCCTCTTCTTATACGATGGTACAAGGATGCAAATATTCCTTCTACTGCAAAAAAGCTTTTATTTATCTCACTATTTGGATTTTTATTTGTTGATGTTGAAGGAAATATACTTTTTATAGAGTCTATTCGCTGGATTTTTCATCGCAATGATATTGTTATAGCCCATGCACATATTGCTATGGGAGTGGGTGTGCTTTTTATGACACTCAGTATGTATGCAGATATTGTTAAAAAATTAACAGACTCTTTTTTTACTAAGGTATACATTTTTGGCATGCTCGGTATTTTTATCTCTTTAAGCCTCAATGGTTTTGTAGAAGCCGGTTATTTTCATCTTAATACACTGATTTTATGGAGTATTCGCAGTATATCTGGTCTCTTCATTATTTCTTCATTCTTTTTTCTTATCATTCTACCAACAAAGTTATCAAAGGTACAAATATATAATCTCCTTGGATTCCTTTCTGATAGCTTTGGCGGTTTTTTTCTTATCTTTGTTGCAGGGGTTATCTATCCGCTTGTAGGTTTTGTGTTTGATGGAACATATATATATGTCGTTTTTGTTTTTATGATGGGAACAGGTTTCATCCATTTACTTGCATTAATAAGCACCAATACACAAGCGATGCTGACTTTTGCAACGGCAATAATAAGATTTGGTGTCAGTAGTATGTTTTTATCACTCTTTTTAGCAAACAAGTTGGGCATTGTCGCTTTACTGATTGCTGGTTATGATTTTACCTATGCTGCTGTTTTTATGATTTGGTTTTACATACCAAAATACTTTATGAAGGAAAAGCATGTTTAACCCTTTTTTGATTCTTTTTATTTTCTCTGAACTCAGCTTTTACCTTCTTATAGCACAGACAGGTGTTGTGGAATTATTTCACTCTGATTTGTCTCTTATTGCTTATCTGCCGATTGGCGGTGTTATAGGAACACTTCTGAGTGCTTTTGTACACCTCCCAACACGCACCAAAACTTACATTTTTTTCTTTTTACAAGCATTCGTTGCGATGATGTATCCAAATCTTCATCCTATTTTACTTTTCATTTTAGGTATTGCAGTAGGAGGACTCTCTCCTCTTCTTATCAATGCACTCAAGAATGGAAGTAAATACGACTTTATAATTGCACTGACAGCTTCTTACCTCCTTGGAACACTTTTATTTACAAGTGATGTAGCCCAGAGAGGCTCTTTGGCTATTATTTTGACATTTTTCGCAATTTTTGGTTATGCTTTTCAAACAATAATGACAAAAAAATTGAACTTATCGTTTCAAAAAAATTATTTTTCTTATCCTCTATTTATGATGATGAGTTGGGTCTTTTTTGACTCTTCTTTGTTTGAAACACTCTCAAGAAGCCAAGATATGGCTATTTGGCGTGGTGGATATAGTTATGAGATTATGTTTTTTCACGCGCTTGGTATTTTAGCAGCTTTTACTTTTCGCTTGAAGAGAAATGGACAAATTTCCTTTATTTTTTCACTCTTTTTCATCTCTTATCTTTTTTATTTTGCAAAAGAGCCATTGTTGCTAAGCATAGTATATCCATTCGTGATTTCATATTACAACATTATTTTATTGCAAAGTCTTATCAAGATAAAAGATTTGAAAACCATAGGTATTTTTATGGTTTGGATTGGATGGGTTGCTTCCGGACTTGGATTGATGGTCGCACTCACACATACACTTGCGTTTTTAACACTGTTATTCATGGCACCGCTTATTGGTTTATTTTTCTCAAAAAACAAAATTCAAAAAAGGAGTATTGCTATGAATAAGATATTCATACTATTACTGTTGTTACCTCTCTCCCTCTTTAGTCAAGACCTTCAATTAAAAAATGGTTTCATTCAAGCGCACACATCTGTTTTTGGTGATGCCACTATTGAACCTGCTATAAAAAAAATCACAACACACCTTTCAATGGATACAGACTCTATTAACTCACTCCATGGAACAATCTCTTTTAATCTACTTGATTTTAAATCAGAAGAATCCGACAGAGACAAACATATGCTAGAAATGTTTGATGCAAAAAAATATACTGATATTTCTTTAAAAATACAAAATATTCATCAAACAGCAGACAAAGAGTATCTCCTGTATGGAATGTTGACAATGCACGGTGTACAAAAAGCAGTGCAACTTAAAACAAAAATTATAAACGACACAAATACCATTAATCTCAACTCTCATTTTATTGTCAAAGTAAGTGATTATGACATGGAACCACCATCACTTCTCTTTTTCACCGTCAAAGATGCCGTAAGTGTTGATGCAAATATTACCTTGATAAAATAACATATATGGCACCATTCCTTCAGAATTTTTTTGTTGTTTTTAAAAAAACAAATTTTACACAACAGCAAAAATCTGTTGAAATTTCCATCACGGAAAAATCACTAAAAGGATATAAAATAGTCCACTTGAGTGATTTACATATTGACAACAAAAGTAATATTGATGAACTTCGTGACTTGGTTACAGAGATTAATGCTCTTACTTGTCATATTGTTGTTATAACAGGTGATATTCTTGGAACAAAAATTAAAAATATAAGAGAAAAGCTCGCTGTTTTTAAAAATCTCAAACATAAAACCTACTATGTCAGTGGCAACCACGACTTAGTTCACGGCTACAGAGGATTGAAAAAAAGTATGCAAGAGTGTGGCATTATCTGTTTAGATAACAAATATGAAATACTCACTTTTAAAAACAAAAAATTTATTTTAGCAGGTCTTGGTGATAGATATTCTTCTTTTTTTCGCATAAAAAGAGAAGCAAAAACTTTAGTAGAAACACTCGAGCGACTCCCCTATCCTATTATCTTTTTAGCACACCAGCCAAAAGATTACATATATGCTTACAGAGCAAAAAGTAAACTTTTTCTATGTGGACATACCCACGCCGGGCAGATTTACCCTTTTCGTTATCTTGTAAAACTCACGCAACCCTTTGTAAGTGGCTTTTACAACTATAAAGATATGGCAATCTATGTAAATAATGGATTAGGAACATGGGGAATAAATATCCGATTTCAAGCAGATGCCGAATGCACACTCCTACAATTATGTGCTTAATTTATACCCAACCCCTCGAACATTTTGAATAAAATCTTTATTTTGTAACTTTTTTCGTAAATTTTTTATATGAACATCTATAAGATTACTATGTCTCAATGAATAGTTGTCTTTATTAATATGTTCACTTAATTGATAGCGTGTTAAAACCTGTTTTGGATTTTGCATAAAAAGTTCAAGTAAATCATACTCTGAGGGTGTTAATTCTATAAATTCATTAGAAACAAAAACTTCTTTTGTTTTTGTATCTAACTTTACCTCACCAATAGTAATAATTGAATGTTTTTGTTCTGTTTCTCTTCGTAGTAGTGCTCGCATTCTTGCTAATAACTCTATATTTGAATAAGGTTTGCAAAGATAATCATCAGCTCCATTATCTAAAACAGTGACTCTGTCATCAATAGCAGAATTTGCAGAGAGCATCAAAACAGGTGTATTTATCTCCATCTCTCGTATCTCTTGAAGCAGTGTTAATCCATCTCCATCCCCTAAGTTCCAATCAAGCAAAATCAAAGCATAGTTATATTTATCAAGTACATTTTGTGCCTCTTTATAGCCAAAAACAACATCCGTTTTGTATTTTTCTTGCTTTAAAAGTGCGGCCAATTGTTTTGCCGTTACAGTATCATCTTCAACTATTAATATGTTCATTATTCCCACCAATTTTTAGAGCTATTCTTAAGTAATTATAAGATAAAATCCCGTTACTATTACACTCAAAAAGGAATTATTTGCTCAATCTACCAAATTTACTAGCATCTTTACGCATTCTCATAGCACCAGTGATGTTTTGGATTATTTTAAATCCTCAAGTCTTTACTGATAATGGTTTTGACATTACATGGAACTACTATTTTGTCTCACTTTTATTTGTTTTAGCTTCTGTGACTGACTTTTTTGACGGCTATATTGCAAGACAATGGAATCAGATGACAATGCTGGGTGCCATCCTTGACCCGCTTGCTGATAAAATGCTTACACTTGCAGCATTTTTGGGGCTTATGGTCATGGGTGATGCTTCTCCATGGGCAATTTACATCATCATAGTTCGTGAGCTTTTCATCACAGGGTTGCGTACCGTTGCTGTGAGTGAGGGCATAAGTGTCAAAGCCTCTTGGTCGGGGAAAGTAAAAACAGTCGCGCAGATGATAGCCATAGGTTTTTTACTGATGCACTGGTCTTTGGGTTCCGCACTACTTTGGTTTGCCGTATTTTTAACAGTGTATTCAGGTTTAGAGTACCTTTGGGGATTTAAAAAAGCGATTATGAAGGAGAGCGTAGCATGAGTTGGATTGTCTCACTTTTAGTCCTTTCAGGACTTATATTTTTCCATGAACTTGGTCATTTTACGGTTGCCCGTTTGATGGGTGTGTATGTAGAGGTTTTTAGCATTGGTTTTGGAAAACGCCTCTTTACCTTTCGTGCTTTTAATACCGACTGGAGCATTTCAGCCATTCCTCTTGGCGGCTATGTCAAGATGAAAGGGCAAGATGATGCCAATCCTAGCAAAAAAAGTTATGATGCAGACAGTTACAACACAAAAACACCTTTACAAAAAATTCTCATACTTTTAGCAGGTCCTGCGGCAAATTTTGTTCTGGCTTTTATACTCTATTTTATTATAGCTCTTGGTAACCCTCAGGTACTCGCTCCTGTTGTAGGGAATGTACTGAAAGATTCTCCTGCATATATTGCCGGACTCGAATCCAATGACACCATTATGAGCATAAACGGGGAAAAAATAAGCAGTTGGAAAGAGATGGCTCAAATGATTAGCGAAGCAAAGGGTTCTATCGCTTTACATGTAAACAGAGATGGTTATCTTAAACTCATAACGCTAAAACCAAAACTCAAAACTGCCAAAAACATGTACGGAGAAGAGGTCAAACGAAAAATGATAGGTATCTCGGCTGCCGGTGTTATGGATGAGCAAAAACTTGATTTTACAGATAAAATAAAATATGCTACAGATCAGACTGTTTTTGCCTCTACGCTCATTTTTACAGGTCTGAAAAAACTCGTAATGGGCGAAGTCCCTGCCTCTGAAATGGGTGGAGTGATTTCAATCGTAAAACTCACTTCCGATGCAACGGCAGTAGGCTGGATGAGTGTTTTGTTTTTTGCGGCACTTATATCTGTGAACCTCGGTGTTTTAAATCTGCTCCCTATTCCAGCACTTGATGGGGGACACATTATGTTTAACCTTTACGAGATGCTTTTTAGAAGAGAGGCGAGTGAAAAAGTTGTCATAAACCTCACCATAGCCGGCTGGGTCATTTTATTTGGGCTTATGGGACTTGGAATTTTTAATGATATTAACAGATTAGTAGGATAAAAAATGGATGAAATAGAGTATAAACTATATATAGACGATGTTATCAGACGGGTTGAGACGGCACGCTTAAAAGTAAGTGAACATCATATAGTAAAAATCGTAGCGGTAAGTAAGTATTCTACATGTAGCGATATAGAAAAACTTTACACTATCGGTCAGCGTGCTTTTGGGGAAAATAAGGTGCAGGACTTAAAAGCTAAAGCTAAAGAGCTTGAAGAGTTACCGATTGAATGGCATTTTATAGGTAATTTACAAAAAAATAAAATTAATAACCTTTTAGACATTAACCCTAGCCTTTTTCAAGCCCTTGATTCATTAGAACTCGCTCAAGAATTGCAAAAAAAACTTTTGGCAAAAAATATGACACTTGATTGTCTGTTACATGTAAATGCAGCAAAAGAAGAGAGCAAGCATGGTGTAATGCCCGAAGATGCCGTAAAAATCTATACTCAAATCATTGATGAATATCCAAACATACAGCTCAGAGGTGTCATGAGCATAGGGGCACACAGTGATGATAAAGAAGTAGTAAGAAAAAGTTTTGAAACGACTCATGAAATTTATAAGCAACTGCCAAATGCAAGTATCTGTTCTATGGGCATGAGCGGTGACTTTGAACTGGCGATAGAGTGCGGGTCAAATATGGTTCGCCTTGGCTCTATTATGTTTAATAAGTAAATTTTTTATCTAATCTTATTATAATTATTATAAGATATACTTACTAAAATAAATGTATTAAGGTTAGAAAATGACAAAAACAAACTTAATGGAAAAATATCCTGTATTTTCATTACATATAAACAAAAATGAAACAAATTTCAAAAATGTAGATGAATTAGTGACACATTTCAAAGAGCTTATAGACAATCATCCTATTGCAAAGCTTATAGCAATTTTTGACCATTATGAGCATACATCACAAATCAATGATTATGTCATTGCTCCAGAAATAAAAGCTGCAAAAAATGTCATCTTTTGTTTTGGGAAGCAACTTCCAAATGCTAAAATACTTGCAGTCCGTCCAAGAAGTATAGGCATTTGTGAGTTTGAAGATAGCTTTGAAATCAACTTTTTAGAAGTTCCAAATGCACAACTTCACGCCGTAACGGAAGAGTGGGCTAAATCAGTAAAAAATATCTAATTATTGAGCCTTAGAAAAAATTTCATTTTTTACAGATTGATATAAGGCTTTATATGTACAACGGTTAAAAATATACTCTTTTGTGTTAAAGAGTGTATCAAACATAATTTTCCAAAGTGTAGAAAAATTTTCATCTTTTCTTACACTACACAATTTTGTCTGCATCTGCAGTTCAAGTTTGGCTAACTCTTGTGCATGGACGACATACTCTTTGATTATTTTGTAATCAATCCCCACTTCCATAAAATTTTCTATCAAATGAATTATAGATAATTCTTTTTCCGTATAGTCATCTTCACTTATAGGCATTAAAATATTGTCATGTACTAATTTTGACACTAATGCTTCATCTAAATCAAAATGTTCTAAAAACTCTTTTTTTGTGTAGTGCTTATCATTAGGATGAAAACCGCTTAATGTATTCATTAAAGGAGCCAGCATTGTGTATGAACTGGAAAAGGAATTATTTTTTTGTTGTAATGCTAGTTTAATTTGTTCATTGGTACTGCCCATCTCCTCTTTCATATATTTTATATACTTTATTAATTCTATATGTTCATCATTGTATCTATGAACATTTTGCTTGATTTTTTTTGCTTTTGGTAGCAAACCTTCTTTTATATAGTAAAGTATAGTTGATTTAGGAACATCCGTTTTTGCAACAATTTCAGAAATCTTATATTCCATTTACAATCCTAATTTATTATTTATTAAGAATTATATCATATAATTCAAAATATAAAGTATTACTTTACACTTTATATAAAAGGAAAATGTATGCCAAAACAAATACCATGGTGGCTCGGTGGAATTTCCATGAGTCTGTTATTTTACTTTAGTTTTTCTAGTTTCGGAGCAGATCGTCCTATAGGTGCTTCAACTGGGATGGCTTATCTCTCAAGTATGTTATTTGGTTTAGATGCGAATCATTACATGTATATCGCAGAAATCGAAAAATCCGGTGCATGGGAAGCTGTTATGCTTATAGGCGTATTTTTCGGAGGTCTCTTTATGTCCGTATTTGTCACCAAAACATTCCATATCAGCTATATACCAACCCTTTGGAAAGAACGAAAAAACAATTCCATAAAATCACGCATGATTTGGAGTTTTATAGCAGGATTTTTACTTATGTTTGGTGCTCGCTTAGCAGGTGGATGTAATGCTGGACATATTTTGTCCGGAGGTTCTCAGTTAGCCGTTAGTGGCATAATATTTGCAATTGTAGCACTTGGAACAGGTGTTATAGTCGGAAGATTCTTTTATAAGAAAAAGGTTTGTAAGCATGATATAGCCATCAAATTTCATAAACAAACAAAAGGTAGAACAAGAATTGCTTAACAATGCGAAAAAGATGGATTGTAAAAATGTATGTAAAATATTCTTTTTCAGATTTAGAAATAACTGAAGTA
>Ga0256840_1001263_pt1 | contig 24296 bp, 23 predicted proteins | sample 355202metaG_FD_185969 | JGI IMG/M metagenome (GOLD analysis project Ga0256840, IMG submission 185969) | Hydrothermal vent microbial communities from Mid Atlantic Ridge, Atlantic Ocean - 355-202 | ecosystem: Environmental > Aquatic > Marine > Hydrothermal vents | place: Atlantic Ocean: Mid...
TCCTTTGGTATATGATTTGACTAAAAAGTAGGCAACAATGATAAAAGTTTTGATGATAGAAGATGATGCGGAGTTGGCTGAGATATTGACTGAATATCTTGAACAGTTTGATATAAAGATAAAAAATGTGGAAGACCCATACCTTGGTCTTCCACTCTTAAGCGTTGAAAAGTTTGATCTTATCATTTTAGACCTTACTCTTCCAGGCATTGATGGGCTTGATGTATGTAAAGAGATAAGAAAAGAGTCTGATATACCCATTATCATCTCTTCAGCCAGACATGACATAATGGACAAAGTAACCGCGCTTGAAAACGGAGCAGACGACTACCTGCCAAAGCCGTATAATCCAAGAGAGTTGGAGGCCAGGATAAGAACGATACTAAGAAGAAAGCCCACAATCACGCCAAAAGATGAAGAGAAAAAAGAGAAGGAGATAGTTCTTGACGAGAAAAAGCAGGAGATCAGCCTCAAGGGCGAAGTACTTGATCTAACAGCAGCAGAATACGGGATACTAAGCTACCTTATGAAAAAAGAGGGGGGAGTTGTCTCAAGAGAGGAGCTTATCTACAACATAGAAGCTATCAGCGAAGAGAGTAGCAACAAAAGTATAGATGTTATAGTAGGCCGCATCAGACACAAGCTTGGAGAGTCCCCAAAAGAGCCAAAACACATAAAGTCGGTAAGAGGTGTAGGATATAAGTTCGTAGCATGAAAAAATCCTCTATCTTCTCTAGTATAACTTTTATATTTGTCATGGCAACCATCGGTGTTGTCTTTACTTTTATACTATTTTACCAATATGATAAAGAGCAAAACAGGAGAAATTTTTTAAACAGATACGCTCTTCTTTCCAAATCCATACAGTACCAGCTTGTTTTCTCTCCAACCCTAAAAGACTTTTTCAAGCTTTTAAAAGAGTATCATATGGAGCCGGTCAAAGATATAAAAAAGGCACTCTATATCCTAAATCATACTCCCATAGTTTATCAACACACTTCATCCATAGGCACGGCTCTAATTCTAAAAAACAAAAAAAATGCCTATCTTTATGTAACAACCAAAAAGTACTCGCTTCTGCTAAAAGATATGAAATACAACCCAAATAGAAACCTTATATATGCATCTATCTTCTTATCCATTCTTATACTTATCATCATAGCTTACATACTTACTATCAAAAAACTCCTGCCGCTTAAAAAGTTAAAAGTTGAGATAGATAAATTTGCCAAAGGAGACCTTGATATCAATGTCAGAATGGATAATGAAGATGAGATAGCAGATGTGGCAAATGCCTTTGACAATGCCGTTAAACAGATAAGAAAGTTAAACAGCTCGAGGATACTATTTTTAAGAAACATAATGCATGAGCTAAAAACCCCTATCACAAAAGGGAGAATAACTGCCGAAATGTTAGAAGACGGCAAAAACAAGGAGAGGCTTATATCTGTTTTTGAAAAGCTTCACTCTCTTATAGAGGAGTTTATCACTATAGAAAAAATTTCAAGCGGTTTTATGAATCTTGATAGAAAATCATTTAGGCTAATTGATATCATCGATGAAGCCATAGACTTGGCTATGGTTGACAAGGAGAAAGTCGAACTTATAAAACCAAAAGAGATCAACTTGTGTGTCGATTTTAAGCTCTTTAGTGTTGCCATAAAAAATATGATAGATAATGCCATAAAATACTCTCCCGACAAAAAAGTCCAAATCATTGTCAATGAAAAAGCTATCATTTTTAGAAACAGAGGCGAAAAGCTAAAAAGAGAGTTAAGCGAATATTTAGAACCATTTACAAGTGACGGCAACCAAAAAGATAGCTTTGGTCTTGGTTTGTATCTAGTTGATAATATTTTAAGGGCTCATAAGTTACAATTACTCTATAGTTACAAAAACGGTTACAACAGTTTTGTATTTAAAAATTTAGAGAATATTTTAGTAAAGGGTAAAAATGGCATGTGTAGAGCTTGATTTTCCAAATATTTTTCCTATAGTAAAACACCATATATCGCTGATAGAGAGATATGAAGATAAGTATCATAGAGACTTTTCTCTCTCTTTTTTAAAATGTAGCAAAGAGAATAAAAAAGAGATCATAGATATGCTCTCTAAAATTCTCAGAAACAGTGATATCATCTTCTCCACCAAAAAAAATATAGTCATCTTCTCACCCGGAGCAAACTGGAACATAGCCTTTGATATCATAAGCGGCATCCAAGACTTCTACGGCATAGAAGATAAAAAAGATGCCATAGTCTCATACCCGGACGACGGAGAAAACGCAGTCCAACTTCTGGAAAAATTTAGCGACACAATTCATAAAAATTATGATATAACTATAAATTTTATATAACGGTATGAACTTTATCCATACCGTTACTTTTTAATGCAAAAAGTGTCTTACTCCTGTAAAATAAAGGCTCATGCCGTGTTCATTGGCAGCTTCTATGACTTCATCATCTCTTATACTGCCACCTGGTTCTATGACTGTGCTTACTCCGGCTTTTGCAGCTGCATCTATGGAGTCTCTAAATGGGAAAAATGCTTCGCTTGCCAATGCACTTCCTTTGACATCAAGTCCTAAACTTTTAGCTTTTTTTAGGGCACACTCTGCTGCATCCACTCTGCTTGTCATGCCCATTCCCACTGCTACCATAGCACTATCTTTTACATAAACTACGCAGTTTGATTTGGTAAGGCTTGCTATTTTATATGCTATCTCCAAATCTTTTAGCTCACTTTTAGAAGCGGCTTTTTTAGAAACAAGTTTGGCTTTAGCTACCTCTTCCTCTTTCACTTTGTCACTGTCTTGTAAAACAAAACCGCCGTTTATATGTTTAAAGTCATATCTATCTGCTACCTTAGGTAAAAGTTTATCGCCAAGTTCAAAGAGTTTTATCCTTTTTTTGTTTTTAAAAACATCTGCTGCCTCTTTTGTTATCTTAGGGGCAACAATTACCTCTAAAAATATCTCATTCATCTTTGTTGCCAACTCTTCATCTACTACACCGTTTACGGCCACAACTCCACCATAAGCTGATATCGGATCACACTTTAATGCTTCTATGTAGCTCTCTACAAGAGTATCTTTTATGGCAAATCCGCAAGGGTTGCCATGTTTTACTATGCATACGGCTTTCTCATCTCCAAAAGCTGAAGCAATCTTGACAGCCCCGTTTATATCAGTTAGATTGTTAAAGCTTGCTTCACCTTTTAGAGTTTTAAAGTTTTTAGTGTAAAAATCATCAAACTCATAAAGAGCACCTCTTTGATGTGGATTTTCACCATATCTGGTATCTGTAACTTTACTACCCACTATAAAATGCTTCTTACCAAAACCACCGAAAAATCTCTCATTCATATAGTTTGCTATCATGCTATCATAAGATGCCGTGTGAGAGTAAGCCTTGATCATCAAATCTCTTCTAAAGTCAAAATCATCCCTCTTCTCTTTTATAGCTTCAGTAACACTCTCATAGTCATCTTTATCGGTAACTATCAGCACATCTTTAAAATTTTTAGCTGCACTCCTAACCATCGTAGGACCACCTATATCAATATTTTTGATGATCTCTTCAAAGTTATCGGTTTTTTCTATCGTCTCTTTAAAAGGGTATAGATTAACGCACACTAGATCGATAGGCTCTACACTTAACTCTTTTGCCTCTTTTTTATGAGACTCTTTATCTCTTCTAAAAAGTATGCCGCCATGGATGTATGGGTTTAGCGTCTTTACCCTACCCTCAAAGCATTCAGGAAATTTGGTAACTTCATCAATTTCTACAACTTTTACGCCATTGCTCTTTAAAAGTTTAAAGGTTCCACCGGTTGAGATGATCTCAAAACCCAAACTCTCCAAATCTTTAGCAAACTCAACAACTCCATCTTTATCGCTTACACTTATAAGTGCTCTCATTTACCTTCCTTACATTTTATATAGTTATTAACTTCATCCGTATAGTTTAAAAATCTATAATCGACCGTGCTATTTTTTAAAGTGGTAGCATCATCTTTAACGCCGTATATATAGACATTTAGAGTCAAATAATTTGCACCATATCTTATCTGGGCATCTTCAGGGTAGAGTTTATGGAAGTATGCCTCGCCTCCCCATCTGCTCCACAACCCCTCAAAGTCGCTGTTTATTTCACTCGCAACACTCTCTAAGCTATCTTTATACTCAAAAACTTCAGCTATATCAAACTCATCAACTTGCCCGTTTTTATCAAGATGATATCTCCATAGACCACTTTTTGTAGGATAGATATAGTCTCCAACTTTTTTTATAGATTTTTTATCGATATAGTATATCTTGTCATCTATCTTAGCTTTTATAAAGCCTAATTGTTTATATATCTTGACATCTCCAAAAAGAGAAAGCTTTTTTAAACCACTATCGATTATCTCTCCCACTCTATCTGGGGCATCCAAAAAATTCTCAGGATTATACTGGTCACCACACTCTTTTGCTTGTAAGAGTGCAAACATAAAAACTAAAGAAAAGATAACCCTTGCCACTATTTATAAATCGCTCTCAATCAACTCTTTAAAAAAGTTTTTATAGATTTTTTCCAAAACTTCCACATCTCTTTGGATCTCATCGACTATAAACTTTTTACCTTTTATAGTGCCTATTTTTTTATAATCTACCCCAATACTTTTAGCCAACTCTTCAAATTTCTCATCATCGCCAACTTCAGCTATGGCTCTTGAAAAAGATTCACTAAAGAGTTTTAGTTTATCTTCAAAACCACTCTCAACTTCAACTCCCAAAGAGCTGGAAGCTGACATTTTATACAGAGCTATGGCTACTCCTCCAACATTTACATCTTTTGCACTCTTTAATAGGCCATTTTCATTTGCTTTTTCCACAAGCTCCCAAAGCTTCAACTCTTTTTCATAATCAAGCTCAGGCAGTTCCCCGCTTACTTCTCCAAACATCTCTTTTAAAAGCAAACTTCCGCCAAAATCATCTGCCGTTTTTCCAAGAAGATAGATGGAGTTTCCCTCTTTTTGAAAAGATGAGGGCAGAGTTTTGTTGGCATCTTTGTTTACTCCCACCATCACGATAGCAGGAGTTGGATATATGCCTACACCATTTGTTTCATTATAGAGTGAAACATTTCCGCTTACGACAGGAGTATTTAACTCTTTACAAGCCTCTTTTATCCCTTCGCAACCTTTGGCAAATTGCCACATTATCTCAGGATTTTCCGGATTGCCATAGTTTAGACAGTCAGTTATAGCTTTTGGTTTTGCACCACTCATGGCGGCATTTCTGCCGCTCTCAACTACTGCTGCAGCCGCACCTTTATAAGGGTCTATATAACAATATCTCGGGTTGCAATCACTACTTAGTGCGATGCTTACACCGTTCTCTTTTACTCTAACAACAGAAGCATCAAGCTTTCCTGGCCCCTTTATGGTATTGGTCTGTACCATTGAGTCATACTGGTCATATATCCAAGACTTATCAACAACTTCAGGTGAAGCTATAAGCTTATCAAATGTTTTATTGACATCCAAACTATTAATGTCAGCTTTTATCTCTTTTATATCATCCAGATATGCAGGTCTTTTTGTAGGTCTGTCAAGTATAGGGGCATTCTCACCGACAGGATCTATAGGTATATCAGCCACTTTTTTGCCATGCCAAAAGAGCTCCATGTTGCCTGTATCGGTTACTTCTCCTATAACCTCGGCATCTAAATCCCACCTTTTAAATATCCCCAAGACTTTATCTTCATGCCCCTTTTTTGCACAAATCAACATCCTCTCTTGTGATTCACTAAGCATAAACTCAAAAGGTTCCATCCCCTCTTCTCTTGCAGGAACCTTATCGAGGTGCATCACCATACCGCTTCCACTTCTGCCTGCCATCTCAAAAGAGCTACTAGTAAGCCCCGCTGCACCCATATCTTGTATGCCGACTATATAGTCATTTTTAAAAAGCTCCAAACAGGCTTCAAGAAGAAGTTTCTCGGTAAATGGATCTCCAACTTGAACAGTTGGTCTTAAGGATTTGTTCTCTTCGGTAAAGCTGTCACTTGCCATAACCGCTCCACCAAGTCCATCTCGACCTGTTTTGCTTCCTACATAAATGACCGGATTGCCTACACCTTCAGCTCTTCCGTAAAATATCTCATCAGCCTTACAAACTCCAAGAGTAAAAGCATTTACCAAAATATTGCCATTATAGCAATCATCAAAAAAGGTCTCACCTCCAACGGTAGGAACTCCCATGCAGTTTCCATAGTCACCTATACCTGCGACCACACCTCTAACTAGATACCTTTGATATTTGCTTGTTTTATCATCTCTTCTAATGGTACCAAACCTAAGCGAGTTTAGGTTAGCTATGGGTCTAGCCCCCATAGTAAAAACATCTCTTAATATACCGCCTACTCCGGTTGCCGCACCCTGATAGGGCTCTATAAAGCTTGGATGATTGTGGCTCTCCATCTTAAAAACAGCAGCCATACCGTCACCTATATCTATAACTCCAGCATTTTCGCCAGGTCCTTGTATGACCCAAGGGGCAGTGGTAGGAAATCCATTTAGATATTTTTTGCTTGATTTATAAGAGCAGTGTTCACTCCACATAGATGAAAATATCTTAAGCTCCAAATCATTAGGCTCTCTGCCCAATATCTTTACTATCTCATCATATTCACCCAAAGTTAATTTTAATTTTGATAATTTTTTAGAAAGTTCGTCCATGTCATGACCTTAAAATTTGATATAGTATTCTACAAAAAAAGCGGTAATGAAATGCTGAAAGTTATTTTCCCAAGCAGAAGTTACCGAACATTTTATCGAGGATCTCATCTCTTTCAAACTTTGTAGTTATAGATGATATATAGCCTATAGCATCATTTATCTCGTAGGCAAAAAGCTCCAACTCACCATCATTTAAAGGCTCTATAGCTCTATCAATCGCCTCTTTTGCTTTTTGAACACTCTCTATCTGTCTTCTTGATGTTAGCAGTATCATATCCTCTTTTATATTGCTATCAAGATAGATTTTAAGGTAATTTATCACATCACTAACATCATCTTTCGCGCTGATAAACAGAGTTTCGAACTCTTCAACTCTTTTTGTATCAAACTTTTTGGGCAAATCTTTTTTGTTTAAGATAACAAATATCTTCTTTTTATCTTTGTTCTCTTTTAGTATATTTAGGATCTTTTCATCCTCCAAGTCGTACTCCTTGGAAAGGTCAAACACTCCAAGAACGATATCTGCTTTTTTTGTAGCTTCAAAGCTCCTTTTAACGCCAATTTTTTCCACACTATCACCGGCTTCTCTAATACCTGCAGTATCAACTATCCTTACAAGATGGGAGCCTATCTTTATCTCCTCTTCTATCGTATCTCTAGTAGTTCCGGCTATATCACTGATGATAGCTCTTTGATAGTTTAAAAACTTGTTCAAAAGGGAGCTTTTTCCGACATTAGGCTTACCTATGATAGCTATATTAAAACCATTAATCAGGCCTTCATTTTGCTCTGAAGCTTTAACGATCTTAGTTAGTTTCTTTTTTATATCAGTTAGTCTGTTTTTTATATTTTCACCAAGATCCAAAGGAAGATCTTCCTCGGCATAGTCTATATTTACTTCAACAAAGGCTAAAATCTCTACCAATTTATCTCTTAACTCTTCAATAAAGTTTTTCAAATCACCTCTTAAATGTTTTGAAAGATATTTTATGGCATCTTCACTCTTTGTTTCAATGATTTTAGCTATAGCTTCAGCTTTAGTTAAGTCAATCTTTCCATTTAGAAAAGCTCTTTTTGAAAATTCACCGGGATTTGCCAACCTTGCACCAAGTGCTACCACCTCTTTAAGTATAGTGTTGGCAACAGCTATACCGCCATGACACTGAAACTCCACAATATCTTCACCGGTAAAACTATAAGGTGCCTTGAAATATATGATGATAGACTCATCTATGATGTCTTTTCCGCTGTAAAGAAAGGATAAAGTGGCATATCTTGGAGTCAGAGATAATTTTTTTGAAAGTTTTAAAGCTATATCATAAGAGTCTCTTCCGCTAACTCTCACTATTGCTATCGAACCAACTCCATGAGCAGTTGCGATAGCAGCTATAGTATCCATTTTTTCGTTACCTTTAAGCTAGGCAAGGCAATATTTTAACTTTTTGCCCTATTGTTAAATTCATTAACAAGGACATATTTACCACCATTTCTGGCAGTTCTAATGCCTACATATTTATCAGGAAATCTCTCTCTTAGCTCTTCAAGGGCAATTTTTACCAAAATTCCATCTAAAACTTTTGTTTGAGCTCTTCCGGTATTTTCAATCTTTTCGATTACATGTTCGAGATATTTTCTTATCATCTCCTGTTGATTTCTTAAAAATTCAGCTATCTCTAGCCTAACATTAACATCATATTTTATATTTGCCCAGTTGTATAGCAGATACGAAAAAGCTTTATATCTATACCCCTCTTTTCCTATAAGCAAAGCGGCATCTTCGCCATCAAGCGCGACTGAAACGGTATTATCATTATATTTTTCAACACTTTTAAGCTCTATCTCGTAGCAACTTGCGCTAAGTAGTTTTTCTACTCCCTCTTTTATCTCTTTTATAATCTCTTCATTAACCGTTACTTTTGACTTTTTATGCTCTTTTTCAACTCTTCTTTCCTCTTTTGTATCTCGCTTCTCGCCTTTTTTAGCTACGGAGATTATGGCATTTTTTCTAAACATACCAAGTATGCCTGCGCTTGGATTTTGAATTATCTCTATATCAAGCTCTACGATTGAACAATTAAACTCCTTTGATGCTTTTTGATAAGCTTCATCGATTGATTTCGCTTCTATAGTTTTCATAATTTATTCCTTTGATTGCTTCTTTTTCTCAAACAGAGAGTTCACATAGTATTGCTGAACTATTGAAAATAGATTGTTTACGAACCAGTAAAGCGTCAAGCCTGCAGGGAAAGTCATGAAGAAAAATGTAAAAATTACCGGCAAATACTTCATTATCTTCGCCTGAGTAGGATCCTGTATGCTGTTTGGAGAGATATGCTGCTGCCAAAACATTGTGATACCCATTAGTATGGGAAGTATAAAGTATGGATCTTTAGTAGAGAGGTCATGTATCCATAGTATCCAAGGGGCACTTTGAAGCTCTGCTGAGTTTTGTAAAACTCTATAAAGAGCAAAAAAGATAGGTATCTGCAGTATCATAGGCAAACATCCGCCAAGTGGATTGGCACCATGTTTTTTATAGAGCTCCATAGTATGAGCATTTAACTTTTGCGGTTCGCCTTTATATTTTTTCTGCAACTCTTTTATCTTAGGGGCCAACTCTTTCATTTTGGTCATTGAGACCATACCTTTATAAGTTAGAGGAAAGAGTATGACTCTTATGATAAGAGTAGTTGCTATGATAGCCCAACCCCAGTTGCCAAGAATCGACTCAAGATAACTTAAGAGTAAAAATACAGGCTTGGCAATAAAAGTAAACCAACCATACTCTACGATATCACCCATCTCTTTATTGATAGAAGTTAGTATTTTTAACTCTTTTACGCCTATATAACCATTTACGCTGTAGTTTTGCTTACCCTTTACAAATGCCAAAGGGTTTTCATCTTTATCTTTTGAGATATAGACATCAAGCCCACCTTTTAAATCATAAAAAGAGGTTGTATAGTATCTGTCACTGTCGGCAACTATCTTAGCTTTACCAAAATGCTCGTCACCCTTTGCATCTTTATCTTTTATCATAGTTAAGGTATCATCAAGCTCTTTTATCAAAACTCCATGAAATGTATAGCCATCGACTTTCACATCCGGTCTAAAACCGGGGCTTATAAAATAATCAGCCGGCTTAGAAAGTGAGATAGAGACAGTGTATTTTCCTATCGGGTATATGGTTATCTTCTTTGTAACTGTCAAGTTGGATAATCTTTGCGTTAAAGTGATCGTCTTTGCTTCTTTGTCGATGCTTATCTCTTTGACCGGGCTAATATAAGGCACTTTAAATGCTTCACTGTTTAGTTTTGGATCACTAAATCGTATCTCCAAAGGTAGCGGAAGTTTGGAATCATTAAAAAGCTGAACTCTTTTTCCGTTTTTATCTCTGTATCTTTTACCATTTAGATAAAATTTATTTACTCTACCAAATTGATCGATACTTAGATCAAACCTTTTGCCCTTTACAAGTAGAATACTCTTTTCATTGGAAACAGTTGAGCCACTTTGTGGAGCTGAAGCTTGGGATGGGGTATTGGTAGCTACAGGAGCTTGTATCTTAGCATCTGATGAGACGGGAGCAGCTTTTTTTACTTTTACACTACTGTTGACATCTGTGGGGCTTTTTATCTGCTTAGGAATAAAAAAATAATCATATCCCGCAAAAAACAGGAAACTTAGAACTGTAGCTATTATCACCCTTTGTTGGGTACTTAAATTATCTAACACGATTTACGACCTTTAAACTCTTTTATAACATAAAAGCTATTTTTCTCTTTTTTTACAAACCAGTACCTTATCTCTACCGGTCCTTTACTTTTAGTTTTTAATATATCGATACAAAACTCTTTTTTTACTACCGGATACTCAATGCCACCCCTAAAGAGTTGATTGCATCTTAGTATCCTCAAAAGAGAAAACCAAACAGCTTTAAAAATATTGTTATTATCTATTTGCCATTTGGCATATTCAGAACAGGTAGGATAGTACCTACAACTTCCATATCCAAAAACAACCGTCAAATATCTTTGGTAAAAAGATAAAATCTTTTTTAAGACCTTTTTCAATCTTCTCTCTTTTTCAAGGATTTTATCTTAGATAGCGATCTTAAAAGCTCTTTTTTTATCTTTTGATATTCAAGCGTTATTATACCTTTTTTTGCAACAAATAGATATGAACCGCTCTCCAAAAGAGAAGAAACTTCTAAAAATAGAGCTCTTAGCCTTCTTTTTGCAAAGTTTCTTTTAACGGCATTACCTATCTTCTTGCTTGCAGTAAAGCCGACCTCTTTGAGCGTATCATCTTTTTTGTAAAAGATTACAAAACTATCACTAAAAACTTTTTTTGAGTTTTTGTATAGATAAGCAAATCTTTTACTCTCTCTTATAACCTCAAAGTCACCTATACGCTTAATCTTTTTCTACCCTTTGCTCTTCTGGCATTTATAACTTTTCTACCGTTTTTTGTCTTCATTCTTGTTCTAAAACCATGAGTTCTTTTTCTCGGTGTATTGTGTGGCTGATAAGTTCTTTTCATCTTCACTTTTCCTTTGGTTAATTTAAGAGATGGATTTTACTAAAAAATTACTTAAATCTTCATTAGTGCATAACTTAAGAAGCTATGCACTAATGAAATATATTAGAGGGTTTTTGCTAAGATTTTATTGATTCTTTTTGCAAATTCGTTGCTATCTTCTATCTTCATGCCTTCGATGAGCTTTGCCTGATCTAACAAAATATATGCTATATCTTTGATGTCACTCACTTTAAGTTTACCGGATAACTTTTTCACTATCTCGTGCTCCGGGTTTATCTCCAAGATAGGTTTAACTTTCTGTAAATTTGTCTGACCCATCTGCTTAAGCATCTCCTGCATAGCAAAGTCAGGATCGTTTTTGTCAAAAACCAAACAAGCAGGCGACTCTTTTAGCCTTGAGCTTACCTTGACATCTTTTACTTCATCTTTTAAAATCTCCTTTAGCTTCTCTAAAACAGGCTTGACCTCTTTTGACTCTTGCTCTTTATTATCTTTTTCATCCTCATCTATATCGCTAGTACTTACAGACTTCACAGGGGCTTTGTCATACTCTGTAACTGTTGGCATTATGATGGCATCAACCTCTTCATCAAGTATAAGCACCTCTATATCTTTTGCTTTGAAGCTCTCTATAAGCGGAGAGTTTTTGAGCAACTTTTCATCCTCTCCGGTGATATAGTATATGGCTTTTTGACCCTCTTGCATCCTCTCTTTATACTCTTTAAAAGATACATTTTCACCTTTTGTGCTCTTAAACAGAAGAAGATCGAGTATCAAATCTTTGTTTTCATAGTCGGTATAAACACCCTCTTTTAAAACTTTGCCAAAAAGTTTGTAAAATTTTAGATATTTATCAAAATCTTTCTCTTTCATCTTTTTAAGCTCATTTAGTATCTTTTTAACTGAGCTTTTCTTGATCTTGGTAAGGATACTGTTTTGTTGTAAAATCTCCCTGCTGACATTTAAAGGCAAATCTTCAGAGTCTATAATACCCCTTACAAATCTCAAATATGTCGGCATCAACTCTTTATCATCATCTGTTATAAATACTCTTTTAACATAAAGCTTAACTCCCGGCTCATAATCGACCCTAAAAAGATCAAAAGGAGCAACTGACGGGATATAAAATAGTGTAGAGTACTCAAGAGTTCCCTCGGCATTTGTATGTATCCAGTGCAATGGATCATTACTGTCACCGGTTAACTGTTTGTAAAAGTCTATATACTCCTCTTTTGTTATCTCATTTTTATTTAGCCTCCAAAGAGCTGACGCTTTGTTGATTTGAACAAACTTTTTCTCTTTTTTGCCATCTTTTTCTTCCTCTTTTAGAAGATATATAGGAAATGGTATATGGTTTGAATACTTCTTGACTATTCGCTCTATCGTCCAATCATCAAAAAACTCCTCTTCATTCTCTTTTAGATGTAGCACTATCTCAGTTCCAAAGTTATCTTTTTTAACCTCTTCTATCTCATACTCACCATTTCCGCTGCTTATCCATCTGTAAGCTTTTTCATCCCCTGCTTTTTTGGTGATAACCTCTATCTTTTTTGCCACCATAAAGGCTGAGTAAAATCCAACGCCAAACTGACCTATAAGAGATGAATCTTTTTTTGCATCGCCGCTTAAATTGGAGAGAAATGACTTGGTTCCACTTTTTGCTATGGTACCTATATGCTCAACCAAATCCTCTTTATTCATACCTATACCGTTATCTCTAACGATAAGCATCTTCTTATCTTTATCTGCCTCTATCTCTATACGAGGCTCAAAAGACAAATCTTTAAACTTCTCATCACTGATAGTTAAAAATTTAAGCTTATCTATAGCATCACTTGCATTTGAGATAAGCTCTCTTAAAAATATCTCTTTGTTTGAGTAAAGTGAATGTATCATCAGGTCTAAGAGTTGGTTTATCTCTGTATCAAATTTATATTTTGACATTGTTTTATCTCCTCTATTTTTTTTGTGGAATTATAACAAAAAAAGTTATCTTTGTAAATATATCTTACTAATTTTATGAAATAAACTTGATAAAGAGAGTGTCAAGTATAAATCTTTTTGAATATAATTATACCTAGGGTTGTTGCTGTAAGAGTTAAGATGACATTTAATATGATGTTAATACCCGCTTTTAAAAATTCGCCATCTTGCAAGAGGTTGATATTTTCCAGTGAAAATGTTGAAAATGTTGTAAGAGCACCCAAAAAACCGGTAATCACCAAAGCTTTATACTCAGGCTCAACCACTTGAGAAAAGAACATAGCCATGAAACCTATAATAAAACTTCCCAAAACATTGACACTTAAAGTTCCTACCGGAAAGAGTGTACCTGATAATCTTTGCACATAACCCGCTATCAAAAACCTGGAAATTGCTCCTAAAAAGCCACCTGCTCCAATATAAAGTAGTATCATTTATATGCCTTAAGAGTTATGTTTTTTATGTTTGTATCTGATAACTTCGGTATCGCTTATAGTAGTAAGCCCCTCCTCTATCATATCATCTATCTTATCGATAAAGCCTACTATCTTCTCTTCATCATCGATTATCTCGATAACAAGAGGCAGCTCTTGAGATAAAACCCATACATTAAAGCTTCTAACTTCACTATGAGCTCCGATCCCCGCAACTCCTTTAAAAACAGTAGCTCCTGCAAGTCCATACTCTTTTACTTTTTTAAGTATAAGCTCCCATAAAGGCTCACCGTTATATTTATCTTGATTGTCTATGTAAATTCTTGCCATCTTCTTTTTTCCCAGATATCTTTTCATGATAGTAGCTCCTTTTGCAGGGTTTTTTCCATATCTTCCTTTAGCTTTTCATACCAATCTTTATCGCTCTTAGGATCAATTGGATCAAGATATATAAGTTTTACTTTTGTCCCGAAATTTGCCTTAAAGTTTTTAGAGTCAAATACATCTATCGTATGTATAAAAACAGCCGGCTGAACTCTAAGGTCCAACTTTTCAGCTACAAGTTTGGCTCCGGCTTTAAATGGCAGTATCTTTTTACCGTTGCTTCTGGTACCTTCTGGAAATATAGCTATAACTCTTCCTTTTTTAAGCCTATCTTTTGCATCTTTAAAAAGCTGAACCAGTGATCTTTTGTTCTCCCTGTCTATACTTATCATCTCCGGATAGTCTAAAATATGTCCAAAAAATGGGATATCTCCTATCTCTTTCTTTGCCACCCAAGATAGATCAGCAGGGTACAGTGCTTCTAGTATGACAATATCAGCTACACTTTGATGATTGAGTAGAACCATTTTGGCACTAGTATCCGGTTTGCCCACAATATCAACTTTTATGCCCAGCATAAAAAGCTGCAGTTTTGCCCAGTAGTGCCTAAAGATTTTATGATTTTTTCTAAAAAGAAACATCAAAACAACTACAAAAGATATAGTGAAAAAAAAGTTTATCGAAAAGTATAGAGCCATAACTCTTTGTAAGATTTTATTCATCTTTTTCCTTAATCCATCCTATTTTTCCATTTGGCAACAGCACTTTTATATACTTTTTAACGCTTCCTAATTTCTCGGCTATAATTTTCCTATCAGTTACATAAAATATAGTAGAGTTATAAGTCGGCAGTATCCTGATCTTTGTTCCTTTTGAGAGGATTATAGTATCAAAAGGATTATAAAAGAGTAAAAGATATATAACAATCACTACAAATATCAAAATATATACGATCTTTCTTCTAAAAAACCAGATAAAGAGTGACAAAAATGCTATGGCAACCAGAGCTATATTTTTGTAAACAGAGAGCTTGCTCTCTTTTGGGTTGAGCTCGAGTTGAGTACTGGTATCCTCCTCTTCAACTTGTAGGGGGATGCGTATTTTTTCAAAACTGTTAAGCTTTGTATTGAAATATGAAAAGATAAATTCGCTTTGACTTTTTGGTAATATAGCATAATAGTAGATCTTTACGAAGGGCAACTTCTCTCTATAAGAGTCAATACCTTGCTTTATGACATTATCGACTTTGAACTCTTTTAGATTTGCATATCTACCCTCTATCTCCATCACAAGTATGTTGGATTGTTTGTCAAATTTTGTAGTTTTTGTCTTTACCACTTTTAAATATTTAGCTATTACATGACAAAAAATAGCGCTATTTTTTAACTCGATTATCTCATTTTTTAAAGGCTTGATAGATGATGATGCGACCAACTCTCCACTTTTAAAAACTCCTACTTTAATGATAGGAAACAGAGCATCACTACTTAAAACCTTTACATAATATTCATTAAAATATATATTGTCATTATACCATTTCCAAGTGGCATTGGGATTTAGAATCTTGATATTTTTAGCATCTAAAAAAAAGCTTTTTATCTTATCAAAGTCATTAACGGCAACGATAGTTTTAAGTTTTATCTTAAATATTTGATCAACATATACTCTTTTTGGAGCACTCTCATAAGAGAGTAGTAAAAGTTGTTCGTCTATACTTTTTTTTGAACTGTTTAAATCCGCTGCTAAAGTGCAACCAAAAAGCAAAAAAAGTATCAAAAAAACTTTTTGTATCATATGGTTACTCTAAAAAACCTTTCAGCATTTTTACTCCGTCACTTGAGCCAAGCATATCTTCCATAGCTCTTTCGGGGTGTGGCATAAGCCCAAAGATATTTTTTTCTTTATTGCAGATTCCGGCTATCGACTCGACTGAGCCATTTGGATTTTCATGCAAACCGGACTTATCACAATATCTTAGAAGTATCTGCTCATTTTCTTTCAAACTCTCCAAACCTTCATCGTCGATATAGTAGTTGCCTTCACCATGAGCGATAGGTATATTGATGATATCATCTTTTTTAAAATTTTTTAAAAATTTATTGTCGGGGTTTTCAACTTTTAGATAGTGAAATTTGGATATAAAATGGACATCTCTGTTTTTCTTCATAGCACCCGGTAACAGGCCAAGCTCCAAAAGTATCTGAAAACCGTTACAAATACCAAGCACATATCCGCCCTTTTTAGCATGTTCAACTACAGCTTTCATGATAGGAGAAAATTTGGCAATTGCTCCACTTCTTAGATAATCGCCATAGCTAAAACCTCCCGGCAATACCACAAGATCAACTCCTTTTGACAACTCTTCATCTTTGTGCCAGATTATAGAGGCTTCTACCCCAAGAAGAGAAAAAGCATACTTTGTGTCAAGTTCACAGTTGGTTCCCGGAAACTGTATGATTGTTACATTCATTAAAATCTCCTCTTAAGCCTCATCTTCTATAACGATCTCATAATCCTCTATAACTGTATTTGCCAAAAGTTCATCGCTCATCATCTTTACTCTTTTTTTGACCTCTTCTTTGTCATCACCGTCAATATCCAAAACTATCTGTTTTCCTATCCTAGCACCCTTAACCTCATCAAATCCAAGAGAGTTAAGCGCATGTGAAACCGCCTTTCCCTGAGGATCAAGCACTCCCTCTTTAAGTTTTACATTTACAACAACTTTCATAAAACTTTTCACTCCTTATTTTTTATACTTCAAAATCAAATCCAAAGGCAGATCAAACCTTTTGAACCCTCAATTCTCAATTCTTAATTCTTCACCTTAAAATCCATTCCGATTTAAACTTCTTCAAAACGGATTCACGGTGGGTACCCCAAAATCAAAGATTTTGACCCTTCCGCTGCATATGTTTTGCAGAAATTTAATTCTCCATTCTCTAACTAATTACCTAATTTGCCCCCGTAAAACTATGATTTTATCACTTATTTGTGTCAACTTTGTTGACATGGGGTTTAATTCTTAATTCTCCTAAGCACTTCTTCATAGGCCATTTTAACTCCGCCTAAGCCTTGTCTAAATCTGTCTTTATCAAGTTTTTCATCACTTTTTGCATCCCAAAATCTACAACTATCAGGGCTTATCTCATCACTTAAGAGGATATTTCCATCTCTGTCTTTTCCAAATTCAACCTTAAAATCAACCAATTTCAGATCTCTTTTGGCAAAAAAACTCTTCAAGATCGTATTTATCTCCCTGCCGAGCCTCTTTAACTCTTCAAGCTCACTTTCGCTGGCTATATCTAAAAGTAAGCAGTGTTCGTCATTTACCAAAGGATCACCCAGATCATCATCTTTGTAGTAAAGTTCCACTAAAGCGAAAGGTAAAACTTTCCCATCTTCTATACCAAGCCTTTTTACCAAAGAGCCGGTTGCGATATTTCTTACGACAACTTCTAAAGGTATTATATCAACTTTTTTCACCAATTGTTCATTTTGTGAAATAGTGTCAACCAGGTGGGTTTTTATGCCATTCTCCTCAAGAAGTCTAAAAAGCTTTGTGCTTATCTGACAGTTTAGCACACCTTTGCCCTCTTCGTTTCCTCTTTTTTGTGCATTAAAAGCTGTCAAGTCATCCTTAAACTCACTTATCAAAAGATCTTCATCTTCACATCTGTAGAGCCTTTTACCTTTTCCCTCATACAGTAACTCTAACTTTTTCACCTCTATTTACCTGCCTTTTTTTCAATATCCAAAACTTTTATGATATCCATAGCACTTTTTAGTTGTAAATCATCATCTATCTGCTTTTTAGCAACAAGTTTCAACTTCTTATCTATCTTCTCTTTCTTAACGCTCTTCTTGCCGTCAACTTTCTCAAGCTCACTCTTTAGATGTTTTTTAAGCTCCCTCTCTTTTAGGATAAATTCATCTGTTTTCATAGGAACTTTTCCGGGATAGACTATAACATCAGGAGTTACACCTACTGACTGGATGGTTCTGCCGCTTGGGAGATAGTATCTTGCTATGGTAAGTCTTATCGCTTCTGTTTTATCTATAGGAAGTATCACCTGTACGCTTCCTTTTCCAAAAGTTTTTTCTCCTACTATGATAGCTCTTTTATGATCTTGCAAAGAGCCGCTGACGATCTCGCTTGCACTGGCACTACCACCGTTTACCAAAACAACCATCGGTATATCTTTTACAGTCCCTTCACTTGTAGCGTTATAGACCATATTTTCACTTTTAACTCTTCCTTTTTGGGAAACTATAACACCTTTATCAACAAAGAGATTGACTGTTCCTACAGCTTGAGCCAACAGACCTCCGGGATTGTTTCTAAGGTCTAAGATGATACCTTTTTTATGTGGATAATCTTTTAAAGCCTTTTTTAAACCTTTCACAACTTTTTTATCAAAACTGGTGACTCTTATATAAAGTATATCGCTGCCTTCTATCTCTTTGGCATATACGGATTGTATTTTTATGATGTCTCTTATGATTGTTATCTTCAAAGGTTTGTTTTGACCTTTTCTGACTACCGTTAAGACTATCTTGGTTTTTGGCTTTCCTCGCATTAGAGATACCGCCTCATCTATAGTCATATTGAGAGTTGATTTGTCATTTATCTTTAGTATGATATCTCCGGCTTTGATACCTGCTTTGTAAGCCGGTGTATCATCTATCGGCGAAATAACAGTCAAAACACCGTTTCTCATACCTACTGTTATACCAAGACCTCCAAACTCTCCACTTGTTTGTATCTGCATCTCTTTGAAAGCTTTTTTATCCAAAAACGAAGAGTGAGCGTCAAGGTTTGAAAGCAGTCCGGCTATGGCTTTATTTACTATCTTATCCATAGTCAGATCATCAACATAATACTTCTCAACCGTACCCAAAACCTTTGTAAATTTTGAGAGCGCCTCAAGTCTCGTCTCATTATCGTGTTTACCCTCGGCAAAAAGAGTAGAAGAGAGCAACAACGCTCCACCCACCAAAGTGCTTACAAAACCTAAAGCTATATATTTAGTTTTTTTCATTACTGTTTCTATCCTATGTAGTATATTTTTGAAAAGATATTTTACTTAAGATTTCCTAAATAGATTGTTAAATTATCAAATTGATATATTATCTGATATTATTTTTTGGAAGTTAAATTTTATGATATAATTATCATTATGAGAACTATAAAAGAGCTAAGACAATTCCTTAATGACACTTTTAAAGATAATGATATATACCTTTTTGGCTCTCGAGCAAAAGGTTTGCATAAAAGGTATTCGGATATCGATATAGCCATAGATGGAAAAATAAAAGATAAAACTACTCTCACAAGAGTAAAACTTATCTTAGAAGAGTCAAATCTTCCTTATAAAGTTGATCTAATTCATTTGAAAAATAAAATCTATTTGAAAAATATCATAAAACAAGAGGGTATTAAATGGAATTAGATAAAAAATTAGAAGATTTTAAAAATGCTCTGGAGAAATTAAATGATGCTTATCTAAAAGCAATGGAGCATAAAAATTCTGAAGATTATCCTTTTTTTAGAGATTCAACGATTCAAAGATTTGAATTTACCTTGGAAATTGCTTGGAAATCCATAAAATCTTTTCTAATCAAACAAGATGGCATAGAGTGCAGATCGCCAAAATCCTGTATAAGAGAATTTTTTACTGTTGGCTATCTATCAGAAGATGATACTTTTAAATTTTTAGAGATGGTTGATGATAGAAATCTTGCCACCCATACATATCATGAATCATTAGCAGAAGATATTTTTGGAAGAATTGCAAACTATATCCCTCTGCTTAAAAAAACTCTACATATCATCCTTTACAAATAATCAAGATAACAAAAACCTCTAAATTGTTTATTTTTACCATTAAATAAGTGATATAATTCTCATAAAGAAACTTTAAAGGATAAAAAATGGCTCAGGTTGTATCTTATGGGGCCGCTGAAGTTGTAACAGGCTCATGTCATGTTTTAAAGATAGAGAAAGAACCTGTCATTATGGTTGATTGCGGAATGTTTCAGGGAAAGATTGAAAAGAGAAACTTTGAGCCCTTTGGGTTTGAGCCTAGAGATATAGATATCCTTCTTATAACCCACGGGCATTTAGACCATGTAGGTAGGATCCCAAAACTGGTCAAAGAGGGGTTTAACGGGCGTATCATAGCTCTTAGATCTACTATGGATTTGGCCGAAGTTGTTCTGCTTGACAGTGCACATTTGATGGAGGAGGAGTTTAGAACAAGATACAAAAAAGCTCAAAGAAGAGGAAAAGAGAATAATGTAAGAAAACCTCTTTATACGGTAGAAGATGTTGAAGATACTTTCTCTTTACCTATACAATATATAGAATATGACCAAAAAGTTGAGCTATCCAAAAACATAACGGCTATATTTAGAAATGCAGGCCATATCCTTGACTCGGCAACTATAGAGATAGATTACACAGAAAAGGGGCAGAAAAAAAAGATAGTCTTTAGTGGAGATCTCGGCAATCACAACGACCTGGTTATGCCTGACCCAGTTAGCATAGATGAAGCGAACACGCTCTATATAGAGTCAACTTACGGTGACAGAAATCATAAAGGTATAAAAGATAGCGTAGATGAGTTTAAAAGTGTTATAAGAGATACTCTGTTAAATGAAGGCAATGTGCTTATACCATCTTTTGCCATAGAAAGAACTCAAGAGATTATGTGTATACTTAAAAACATGTATGATAAAAAAGAGTTGCCTGTTTGCAAGATCTACATTGATTCACCAATGGCTATAAGAGCTACAAAACTATATGATCTATATCACAATGAACTAAGTAGCGAGTGTAATGATTTCCTAAAAAGAGACGGTACAATCTTTGAGTTTCCATATATAAACTACACGCTAAAACCTGATGAATCAAAAAAGATAAACGAACAAAGAAGCGGATGTATCATCATAGCAGGTAGTGGAATGTGTACAGGTGGGCGGATACTTCACCACTTTAAACACAGACTCTGGAACGAGAGAAATACACTCCTTTTTGTAGGCTATCAAGCCGAAGGAACTCTCGGTAGAAAGATCATAGATGGAGCTAGAAGTATAAAAGTTTATCACGAAGAGATTGTAGTAAAAGCAAAGATTTATACTATCAACGGTTTTTCTGCACACGCAGACCAGAGCGATCTTATAGAATGGATGCAAAAATTTAAAAAATTGGGACAAATTTATCTAATACACGGCGAAAAAGAGAAACAGCTTATTTTTAAAAAGGTTATAAAAGAGAAGATGGGTAAAAAAGCTCACATAGTAAAACAAGAAGAAGAGATATACATATAAGGAGGGCTGTATGTCAAATGAGATGGATAATATTAAAGGCTTAAGTACAGAAGAAGTCAAAGAGGGACTTAAGAAGTATGGCTATAATGAGATAAAAGAGAAAGAGGAGAGTTGGGCTCATCGTCTATTTAGAAGATTTTGGGGACCGATTCCCTGGATGATAGAGGTAGCGGCGTTGCTTTCTGCCATAGCCAAAAGATGGGAAGATTTTGGTGTTATAATGTTTATGCTGCTGGTAAATGCCTTTGTCGATTTTTATCAGGAGTCAAAGGCACTAAATGCCATAGCTGTTTTAAAGAAAAAACTTGCAAAAAAAGCTACCGTTTTAAGAGATGGCAAATGGCAGGAGATTGATGCTAAAGAGCTTGTTCCTGATGATATCATAAAGATAAAGATAGGCGATATCGTTCCGGCTGATATAGTTCTGATAGAAGGGAGTGATTTTGCACAGGTGGATCTATCGGCATTAACGGGAGAATCGCTACCCGTTAATAAAAAAGCGGGGGAAGAGGTATATGCAAATGCAATCATCAAACAAGGAGAAATGATAGCAAAAGTAACAAAAACCGCAAAAAACACCTACTTCGGTAAAACAGTCGGTCTGGTTGCAAAAGCTGAGCAGGAAGAGGTAAGCCATTTTCAAAAAATGGTCATAAAAGTAGGGAATTTTCTTATATTTTTAACTCTTATTATGATATCTGTCATAATTTATCATGGTGTAAAAACTCATCAACCTACAATAGATCTTCTTATTTTTGCACTTGTTTTGACTATATCGGCCATACCTGTAGCGATGCCGGCTGTTTTGACGGTGACCATGGCAATAGGCGCAAAAGTTTTGGCAGCAAAAGAGGCTATAGTAAGCAGACTCGCTTCCATAGAGGAGCTTGCCGGTATGGATATACTCTGTTCGGATAAAACTGGAACTTTGACACAAAACAAAATGAGCTTGGCACAACCTTATACTGTAAATGATATAGATGAAAAAAGCCTGATACTATACGGTGCTTTTGCAAGCAAAAAGGAAAATAACGACCCCATAGAAAAGCCTCTCTTTGATTATATCAACAAATATAGTCTTGATAACAAACTCAACTCGAAAAAGATGAAAAAATTTGTCCCTTTTGACCCTGTGCATAAAAAAACCGAAGGAGTTTTTGATGATTTTATATATGCAAAAGGTGCTCCGCAGGTTATTATAGAGTTATGTGACGAAAAAGAGTTTGATAAAAAAGAGACATACAACAAAGTCGAAGAGTTTGCAGACAAAGGTTTTAGAACACTTGGCGTAGCATATAAAAAATGTGAGGAAGATAGTTTTCATTTTGCCGGACTTATACCTCTTTTTGACCCTCCTAGAGAAGACTCAAAAGAGGCCATAGAAGAGGCTAAAGCCAAAGGCGTAGAGGTAAAGATGGTAACAGGAGACAACCTGGCAGTCGCAAAATATATAGCTTCCATACTTGATATCGGTTCCAATATAGAAGACATTAAGGAGCTTAAAGGAGAAAATACAAAAGAGTATCTCTATCTCTCAAAAATACTGTCAAAATCGATACTAAAAAGCATAAAAAGTGATATATCCAAAGATGAACTTGACAAAATCGTCTCAAATATCGTAAAAGAAGTGCAAAAAGAACTGGAAGAGACTCCTCTTGCAAAAGGAAGCGTAAAAAAACACGAATCAGAGATAATCAAACTCATAGAGGAGGCTGACGGCTTTGCCCAGGTATTTCCTGAAGATAAATACTTTATAGTGGATAAACTCCAAAAATCGGATCATATCGTAGGCATGACAGGTGACGGAGTCAATGACGCTCCGGCTCTAAAAAAAGCCGACTGCGGTATAGCTGTAAGCGGGGCAACGGATGCTGCGAGGGCTGCAGCTGATATAGTTCTGCTGACTCCCGGTTTGAGTGTTATCATTGATGCTATAAAAGAGGCCAGAAAGATATTTGAGAGGATGAAGAGTTACACCATTTACAGAATTGCCGAAACCTTAAGAGTTATCATATTTATGACTCTTTCTATCGTTGTATTTGATTTTTATCCGATTACTGCTATCATGATTATTTTACTTGCTCTTTTAAATGATATACCTATTATGACTATAGCATACGATAAAGTTAAAATAGAAGAAAAACCGGTAAGATGGGATATGAGGTCTATATTTGTTATCTCTACTTGGCTTGGAGTAGCTGGAGTTTTAAGCTCCTTTACCATATTCTATATAACTATGATATATTTAAAATCTCATCCCGAGAGTGCATTTTTTCTACCGGATGTTCCATCCTGGATAAATATACACGATGACAAAGCTTTTCTTGGTTTTGTACAGACGCTATTTTTTGTAAAACTGATTATAGCGGGGCATTTCACCATATTTAACACAAGAATTTCCGACTGGTTCTTTAAAAAACCATACCCCTCTTTGACACTTTTTGGGGCATCTTTACTGACTGCACTTATCGGAACAGCCATAGGGCTATACAGCTTTGGCCTTATCACAAGGATAAGCTGGCAGTGGGCGCTCTTTTTATGGGGATATGTGATAGTATGGTTTATTTTTAATGATATGGTAAAGATGTTAGTAATAAGATATTATAGAAAAAAAATAGGCATAGAGGTGATATAATGAAAAATACAACAAATGATGCAACTTTACCGTGGGAACATCCAAAATTAATGGAAGAGGATCCTAAAGCACTTGAACTTATAAAAAAGATAAAAAGCTCTCCATCATATAAACTTGCTATAGAAGATAACGACTTTTTAAAATCTCCTGAAGCAAGACCCATCCGTTTGGAGTTGGACTTTTTAAAGGCGGAGCTGAAGATGAAAGAGTTAGGTATAGAGCATACCATAGTTGTTTTTGGCAGTGCCAGGATCGTAGAGAAATCAACTGCCTTAAAAAGGCTTGAGACAATACAAAAAAAGTTAGAAAAAGACTCAAATGAC